>Ga0209952_1000284_pt1 | contig 120402 bp, 109 predicted proteins | sample ThiBiot_750_biof_2_FD_183951 | JGI IMG/M metagenome (GOLD analysis project Ga0209952, IMG submission 183951) | Wastewater bioreactor microbial communities from Cape Town, South Africa - Thiocy_cont_750_biof (SPAdes) | ecosystem: Engineered > Bioreactor > Thiocyanate-remediating >...
ATTGCCGGCAAGGCCAAGGAACGCCACATGGTCGAGGTCGCGCACAAGGCCGGGATGCGGATCGTCGGTCCGAATTCGCAAGGGCTTGCCAATTTCGGCACCGGCGCCATCGCCAGCTTCTCCACCATGTTCATGGATATGGATCGCGCCGAGGGTCATGTCGCGATGCTGAGCCAGAGCGGCGCGCTGTCGACCGTGCCGGTCGGCTTCCTGCGCCAGAAGGGGATCGGCGTGCGCCATACTCACGCGACCGGCAATGATGCCGATATCACTGTCGGCGAACTGGCGATCGCGGTTGCGGAAGACCCCGAGGTCAAGTTGCTGTTGCTCTATCTCGAAAGCATTCCCGAGAAGAAATATCTCGAAGAACTCGCCGCCGTTGCGCTCGATCGCGACCTGCCGATCATCGCGCTGAAATCGGGACGCTCGGAAGCGGGCCGTCAGGCGGCGCAGTCGCACACCGGCGCGCTTGCCAATGAGGACCGCGTGGTCGATGCGTTCTTCGAACATCACGGCATCTGGCGTGCGCCGGACATGCGCGGACTGGTCGAGGCGACCGAGCTTTACCTGAAGGGCTGGAAGCCAAAGGGCAAGCGGCTGGTTGCAATCAGCAATTCGGGCGCGGTCTGCGTGATGACGGCCGATGCCGCAACGACCGTCGGCATGCCGATGGCGAAACTGGCACCGGAGACCGACAAAAAGCTCAAGAGCATCTTGCCGAGTTTCGCCACCACCACCAATCCGATCGATATCACCGCGGCGCTGTTGTCGAACAGCCGCCTGTTTGGCGATATCCTGCCGGTGATCGCTGAGGATCCTGCCGCCGATGCATTTATCATTGGTGTGCCGGTCGCCGGAGCCGGTTATGACGTCGCGGCGTTTTCGCGTGATGCGGCGGCGTTCGGCAAGCAGACCGGCAAGCCGCTGGTGATTGCCGCTACGCAGAAGAGCGTTGCGGATCAGTTCGCCGCGGAAGGGTCCACGGTGTTTCCGACCGAGGTCGAGGCCGTCAGCGCGCTGCATCAATTCCTGGCGCATCACGAATTGATGGCGCGAACACGCAAGCGCGGACGCAGCCAGTCGTCAGCTTTGGCGGAGATGGCAGGCGCGACATCGATGCTGAACGAGGCCGATAGCCTGGCGCTGCTCGCGAAACATGGAATCCCGGTCGTGTCGCATCGGTTGTGTCGGTCGCGCGCGGAGGCTGTCGCCGCATTCGAAGCGATCGGTGGGCCGGTGGTGGTGAAGGGGTGCTCGGCCGATATCGCGCACAAGTCCGAACTCGGGTTGGTGACGCTCGGCGTCAAGACGCGTGAGGAGGCGGGCGACGTCTATACCCGGATGGAAGACATCATTCGCAAGCATGGCGCCCGGTTCGATGGCGTCATCGTCGCCGCAATGGCCGGCGGGCGTCGGGAAATCATGATCGGCGCACATCGCGATCCGGTGTTCGGACCGGTCGTCGCTGTCGGCGACGGCGGCAAGTATGTCGAGGTCTTCCGCGACACGGCACTGCTGTTGCCCCCGTTCGACCGCGCCGATGTCAAGCAGGCACTTGGCAAATTGCGGATCGCTCCGTTGTTCGACGGTGTGCGCGGCGAGCCGCCGATGGATGTCGATGCGCTTTGCGATGCCGTGGTCAGGATCGGCGCGTTGATGGCCGATCCCGCGGCGAAGGTGATGAGCATCGATCTCAATCCGGTGATGCTCGACAGCGCGGGCAAAGGCTGCGTCGTTGTCGATGCCGTGGTTTTCAGGCTGACGTAGCCGACGCATAGCTTTTCCGTTTAAGCGGAATCGTTATGCGCGGCCCTGACCCGCGCATCCATCAAACAAGGAAGAGTCGTTTCAAGAGGATGGATGGCCGGGGCAAGCCCGGCAATCACAGAGTGCGTTTCCGTCGAGAGCGAAAGCCCTTGAACTGGCGTGAGATCGCCGGTTAGCGGATGCCTCTTGTCGCGCCGCGCGGATGTTTTTGCCACCGGACGGCGCGATATCGCGCTCACGTTTCGATGGTGGCGATGACCTGACCTTCGGCAACCACGTCGTCGATTTTCACCAGGATCGTCTTCAGCGTCCCCGTGGCCGGCGCCGGAACTGGAATCTCCATTTTCATCGCCTCGACCAGTACGATGTCGTCGCCCTCGCTGATCGGACGGCCGGGTTCCGCTGCCACGGTGCAGATGCGTCCGGCGACTTCGGTCACGATCTTGGTCTCGGGCATTGAATTCTCCGTACGGATTGGCGCGAGTTTCAGAAAAATGTTGGATGGCGGGAGCGGGCGGCGCCGCTTCCGAAATGCGTGGCGATGTGCCGAGGGAAGTGATTGTCGCGGCAGATTGCCTGAGGTAGCGTATTCTGCAAGTGGAATTTCATTCCACATCACGGAATTAGCTGCTGTTTCTGGGCCGAGACGTGGTTCCGAAGCGGCAGCCTTAACCACGGGGCATGCATAACAATGGGGAGACGTTCGGAGCGGCTGAGTAAGGCCGGAATGCGGGCAGGCGATCTCTCCGGCGAGGGTGATGTCATCCAGGTCGTATCGCGTGCTTTCGATATCCTGCGTTGCTTCGAGGGGCATGACAGCCGCCTGGGCAATCTGGAAATCTCCAATCGCTGCGGCTTGCCGCGATCGACGGTATCGCGCCTGACCCACACGCTGACGCGCATGGGGCAGTTGATCTATCTTCCGCGCGATCAGAAATATCAGATCGGGCCCAGCGCCGTTGCGATGAGCGCTTCGATGATGCGCGGCCTGCAAATCCGTGATTTCATTCGCACGCAGTTGCGCGATGTCGCCGACCAGATTCCCGGCACTATCGGTTTCGTCATTCCGGACCGCTTTCAACTGGTCTATCTGGAATACGCGCGCTCGGCGACAGCGCTCGGCCTTCACTCCGGTGTGGGAAGCCGGATCGCGATGGCGCGGACTGCGGCCGGTCTCGCCTATATGGCGGCGCTCGACGAGGTAACAGGCAACGCAGTCCTGAACGAAATCGAGCGAGAGAATCCGCGCGACGCGGAAATACTTCGGCCACGGTTGGATGAGAACCGGCAGCACCTGCGCGAGGCGGGTTACGTCGTTGCCTGCGGATTGTGGAGTCCGCACATCAATGGGATCGCCGCGCCGTTATGGTCTCCGCAATACCAGATCTTCGTCGTCGTCACGATCGGCGTATTGTCCGCGATGTACGATGAGCCGCGATTGCACGCCGAGGTCGCCCCCCATCTGCTGGGGCTTGCGCGATCGATCGGCAACATGCTCCTGCGCGCCGATGCCAACGTGTTCGATCATGCCGGGGGAACGGCCCTTTCGGCGGCGTCGAACAGCAAGATCATCAAACCGGAGAGTACGAATGAACTGGCAGCCGGAACTCGACGACCTCGCGCGGCGCGAGGCCTTCGCACGGGAGATGGGCGGCGCTGACAAAGTCAAGCGGCAGCGCGACCAGGGCCGGCTGAACGTTCGCGAACGTATCGATCGATTGCTCGACAGCGATAGTTTCCATGAAGTCGGTGCGGTATCAGGCATCGCCGAATACGACGCCGATGGTCATCTCGAGAAACTCACTCCCGCGAACTGCGTTTTCGGTCGCGGCAAGGTTGACGGCCGTCCTGTCGTGATCGTCGGTGATGATTTCACCGTGCGCGGCGGTTCGGCGGATGCGTCGATTTCGGCCAAGCCGTTGATGGCAGAGGAGATGGCGCACGATTTTCGCCTCCCGATCATCCGCGTCATCGAGGGCTCGGGCGGGGGCGGTTCGGTCAAGACCATCGAAACCAAAGGCGCGGCCAATCTGCCGGGCGGCATCGGTGGGACCAGATGGTACGCCTATACGACGGCGAACATGGCGCGTGTGCCGGTGGTCGGTCTCGGGCTTGGTTCGGTGGCGGGGCTTGGGGCAGCGCGTCTTGCTTCAAGCCACTATTCGGTGATGACGAAGAATTCGGCGATGTTCGTTGCCGGGCCGCCTGTCGTGGCTCGGCTCGGCCAGAAACTCGACAAGCAGGAACTCGGCGGCTGGCAGATTCAAACCAAGGCCGGTGGTGTCGATCATGCCGTCGATACCGAGGAAGAGGCATTCGCCTGTGCGCGGCGGTTTCTGTCCTACCTGCCTTCCTCCGTGTTCGATCTGCCGCCGACGCTGGCCTGCGATGACGATCCGGAACGCGCCGAAGCGTCGCTCATGTCGGCGGTGCCGCGCAATCGGCGCCAGGTTTACAAGATGCGCCCGATCATTGAATCGCTCTTCGACAAGGGTTCGTTCTTCGAGATCGGCCAGAACTTCGGTCGTTCGATCATCGCGGGTCTGGCACGGCTGCAGGGGCGCGCGGTGGTGTTGCTGGCAAGCGATCCCTATCACTATGGCGGATCGTGGACGTCGGAAGCCTGCCAGAAGGTGGTTCGGTTCGCCGACCTTGCCGAGACGTTTCACCTGCCGGTGGTCTATCTGATGGATTGTCCGGGCTTCATGATCGGACTGGATGCCGAGAAGTTGGCCACGATCCGGCACGGCGTTCGCGCCATGGCGGCGGTCAATCAGACCACGGTGCCGTGGTGCACGATCGTCGTTCGCAACTGCTTCGGCGTCGCCGGTGTTGTCCACCAGCCGGCCGATCGTTTCTCGATGCGTTATGCGTGGCCTTCGGCCTATTGGGGATCGTTGCCGCTGGAAGGCGGCATCGAGGCGGCCTATCGCGCCGACATCGATGCCGCGCCGGATCCCAAGGCAAAGTTGGCCGAGATCGAGGATCGGCTCAACAAGCTGCGCTCGCCGTTCCGCTCGGCCGAGAAGTTCTGGGTCGAGGAAATCATCGATCCGCGCAAGACGCGTTCGCTGTTGTGCGAGTTCGCGCGTCTCGCTGAGCCGATCCGTACGCCGGGCGTGGCCAGCATGGCGATCAGGCCGTAAGTGTCTCAAGCCGTCGCGCGGCGAGGGCGTGGCAAATTGCATCGCCACCTCGCGGTGCGTTTACTTTGCGCCGCGCTTGCGGTCGAGGAAACCCTGCATCAGCCGGTGGGGCTCGTTGGTCAGAAACGATCGTCCGAAGGCGCCGATCGAGATATCGACAGATTCCTGGAGCGGCAGGTCTTCCCACTGGCGGAGCAGGGCCTTTTGCGCCCGCAGCGCCTGCGGGCCGCATTCCAGGATCATGTCGAGCGTGCGTTCGACAGCGTCGTCGAGACCTTCGTCTCCGGCGACGACATCGACCAGCCCCCACGCCAATGCCGTTGGCGCATCGATGGTCGCGGCAGTCAGCAGCATCCAGCGGGCGCGCCCCCAGCCGATGAGGCGCGGCAGCAGGGCCGCGTGGATCACCGAGGGAATCCCGACCTTCACCTCCGGCATGGCGAACTTGGCATCCGCCGCCGCGACGCGAAAATCGCAAGCGGCCGCGACCTCAAGGCCGCCGCCGAGGCACCAGCCCGGCATGCGGGCGATGGTCGGCGCGGGAAATGCCCTCACGGCCTCGCAGAGATCGCGCAGCCCGGTGATGAAGCGCTCGGCGGAAGCCTGATCCAGCGTCGCCATCTCCTTGATGTCGGCGCCGCCGATCATGCTCTTTTCGGTCTGGCCGGCCAGTATCAACGCACGAATATCCGGGTCGCGGGCAAGGGCCGTCAAACCCTCGCGCACGCCTGCAATCACCGGCGTGTTCAGGATGGTGAGGGGGCCGGCATTGCAGATCGTCAGCCGAACGACGCCGCGTGGGTCCCGCGTGACCCCGCAACAGGAATTGAGCATTTGCATTGGCGTTCTCGCAATTGAATCTGCCCCATGAAACGGGCATCGATGGTCAGGACGGAAACCGTCGGTTGCGGCTGTCGAGCTTGGCGATATTCTGGAGATTTTCCAGAGGGTTTGCGTTATATGATCTATAACATTTCACGGAGAATGCGATGCGCTACTCGAAGGAGCACAAACAGGAGACGCACGCGCGGATCGTGAAGAAGGCCTCGGTCAAGCTTCGCGAGAAGGGCGCGCACGGCATCGGCGTCGCCGATCTGATGAAGGTCGCGGGCCTGACCCATGGCGGGTTTTATGCGCATTTCAGTTCGCGCGAGGCCCTCGTCATCGAGGCATTTATCTATGCCATGGAGCGCTCGACGGTCGCGTGGCGTCAGAAGTCGGAAGCGATCCCGCCGGCGCAACGCTATGCCGAAATCGTGAATTCCTACCTGACGCCTGCTCACCGGGACGATCCCGGGCGCGGGTGCGCGCTGGCGGCGCTGGCGGGAGAAATCGCCCGCGAGAGCACCAAGACCCGTAAGGCCTTTGCAGCCAAGCTGGAAGAGATGATCGATATGCTGGCCGAGAATGTCCCGGCTTCGTCGCCTGCTGCGGCGCGGCAACAGGCGATGGCTTCGCTGGCGGCCATGGCCGGGACCCTGATTTTGGCGCGGGCGGCCGGCGGCGGCGCATTATCGGACGAATTGCTGGCGGCTGGCCGGGCCTTCCTGCTCGATCGTGGGCCGACGGCACCCGCCGCCGGGAAGCCCGGCAGGAAGCCGGCCTCGCGGTAACGTGAAAGGCCGAAGTCCGCTCGGGTGCGATCCGGAGCATGACGCAAATCCCCGGGCGATGTCTGCATTTTCGCAATCGGGTTGCGCGTAGAAGCCATTTTCAAAACGGCTGAAGAAGGCCCAAGGTGCCCGTGGTAGATTGGATTTGACCTTCGCTGCCGAAAGCCATGTTCCGCGAGATCATGCTCGGTGGGATCGTGGCGCGCGAACGTCTGAATCGGACCGCTAAACCGATTTCTGGAGGAGAATATGCGTTCAATTGGACACTTCATTGGCGGCAAGAACGTCAAGGGTTCGTCGGGACGATTTGCCGACGTGTTCCAGCCGATGACCGGCGACGTGCAGGCGCAGGTTGCCCTGGCGAGCAAGGCCGAGCTTCGCGCCGCCGTCGAGAATGCCAAGGCGGCTCAGCCGGGCTGGGCAGCTACAAATCCGCAGCGCCGTGCCCGTGTTCTGATGAAATTCCTGGAACTGGTCGCGCGCGATAACGATACGATGGCCGAACTGCTGGCGCGCGAACATGGCAAGACCATTCCCGATGCCAAGGGCGACATCCTGCGCGGCGTTGAAGTCGTCGAGTTCGTGCTCGGCGTGCCGCACCTGATGAAGGGCGAGTATACCGAGGGCGCCGGTCCCGGCATCGACCTCTACTCGATCCGTCAGCCGCTTGGCGTCGTCGCCGGCATTACCCCGTTCAATTTCCCGGCGATGATCCCGATGTGGCAATTTGCCCCGGCGATCGCCTGCGGCAACGCTTTCATCCTGAAGCCATCGGAGCGCGACCCCGGCGTGCCGATGCGGCTCGCCGAACTGATGCTTGAAGCCGGCTTGCCGCCGGGCATCCTCAACGTCGTCAACGGCGACAAGGAAGCGGTCGACGCGATCCTCGACGACCATGACATTTCGGCGGTCGGCTTCGTCGGCTCGTCGTCGATTGCGCAATACATCTATGAGCGGGCGTCGGCCAACGGCAAGCGGGCACAGTGCTTCGGCGGTGCCAAGAACCACATGATCGTGATGCCTGACGCCGATCTCGACCAGGCGGTCGATGCGCTTGTCGGCTCCGGCTACGGTGCGGCGGGCGAGCGCTGCATGGCGGTGTCGGTGGCCGTGCCGGTGGGCAAGACCACCGCGGACCGCCTGATGGAAAAGCTGATCCCGCGCGTGGAGAACCTCAAGATCGGTCCTTCAATCGATGGCAGCGCCGATTTCGGTCCGCTGGTGACCAAGGCAGCTCTGGAGCGCGTCAGGAATTACGTCGATATCGGCATCAAGGAAGGCGCAAAGCTGGCGGTCGATGGCCGCGGCTTCAAGATGCAGGGCTACGAGAACGGCTTCTACATGGGCGGCTGTCTGTTCGACAACGTCACCAAGGACATGCGGATCTACAAGGAAGAGATTTTCGGGCCGGTACTGTCGGTCGTGCGTGCGCACGACTTCGACGAGGCGCTCGCGCTGCCCTCGCAGCATGAATACGGCAACGGCGTCGCGATCTTCACGCGCGATGGCGACTCGGCGCGCGAGTTTGCCGCCAAGGTCAACGTCGGCATGGTCGGCATCAACGTGCCGATTCCGGTGCCGGTGGCTTACTTCTCGTTCGGCGGCTGGAAGCGCTCGGGGTTCGGCGATCTCAATCAGTATGGAACGGACTCGATCCGCTTCTACACCAAGACCAAGACGGTGACGGCGCGCTGGCCGTCCGGGGTCAAGGAAGGCGCCGACTTCGCGATGCCGACCAGCTAAGGTCCCGGTCGAAAAGTCCCGCTCCCGGATTCGGTCCGGGAGCGAACCCGGCGGGCCCGGCGCATCGTGCGGGCTCGCTTGAATCGGAACAGGCCGATACAGTCACGAAACCGATCGATCCTGCTCGTCGCCGGGCTCGAGGGTTGAATGCAGCGGGGTGACATGCAATTCGCGCTTAATGAAGATCAGATCGCCGTTCGCGATATGGCCCGCGACTTTGCGGCGGAAAAGATCGCGCCATTCTCCCTGAAGTGGGACGAGGAAAGGCACTTTCCAGTCGATGTGATGCGCGAGGCGGCAAGCCTCGGGATCGGCGGCATTTACATCAAGGACGACGTCGGCGGTTCGGCGCTGACGCGATTTGATGCCGCGCTGATCTTCGAGGCGCTGGCGCAAGGGTGCCCGACGACATCGGCCTTCATTTCGATACACAACATGGCGTCATGGATGATCGACGCTTACGGCTCCGATACGCAGCGGCAGAAATGGCTGCCGAAGCTGTGCACCATGGAGCTGTTGGCAAGCTATTGCCTGACCGAGCCGGGCGCGGGCTCGGATGCGGCGGCGCTGCGGACGCGGGCCGTGCCTGACGGCGACCACTACGTTCTGAATGGCCAGAAGCAATTTATCTCCGGCGCGGGCAGCACCGATATTCTCGTTACCATGGTGCGCACCGGCGACGACGGTCCCGGCGGCATCTCGACGCTGGTGATCGACAGCAAGACGCCCGGCGTTTCGTTCGGCGCCAACGAGCGCAAGATGGGCTGGAACGCGCAGCCGACCCGCGCGGTGATCTTCGAGAATGCGCGTGTGCCGGTTGCCAATCGTCTTGGCGAGGAAGGAATCGGCTTCAAGATCGCGATGGCCGGGCTCGATGGCGGGCGGCTCAACATTGCGGCGTGTTCGCTGGGCGGTGCGCAAGCGGCGCTCGACAAGACGCTGTCTTACGTGAAAGAGCGCAAGGCGTTCGGCAAGCGGCTCGATGAGTTTCAGGCGCTGCAATTCCGCCTTGCCGATATGGCGACCGAACTGGAGGCGGCGCGAACGTTCCTGTGGCGGGCCGCGGCGGCGCTGGATCGCAAGGATGCCGACGCCTCGATGCTGTGCGCGATGGCGAAGCGCTTCGGCACCGATGTCGGTTTCGAGGTTGCCAACCAGGCGCTGCAACTGCACGGCGGATACGGCTATCTGGCTGAGTATGGCATTGAAAAGATTGTGCGCGATTTGCGTGTGCATCAAATCCTCGAAGGCACCAACGAGATCATGCGGCTGATCGTGTCGCGCAAGCTGATCGAGGGTGCGCGATGAATGCGATGTCAGATGTCGAGGCCGATCTGATCGTCCGGCGCGAGGGCGCGGTCGGCGTCGCTCGGCTCAATCGGCCCAAGACGATTAACGCGCTGACGCTGGAAATGACACGCGATTTCGAGCGTGCGCTTGCCAGCTTCGCAGCCGATCCGGCGATTGCGCTGGCGTTGGTGGAAGGCGCCGGCGAACGCGGCTTGTGCGCTGGCGGGGATATTCGCGGGCTTTACGACAGCGCGCGGGCAAAGGGCGATCTCGGCAAGGTGTTCTGGCGCGAGGAGTACATTCTCAACGCGCGTATCGCACAGTTTCCGAAGCCCTATGTCGCTTACATGGACGGGCTGGTGATGGGGGGAGGCGTTGGCCTTGCCGCCCATGGCAGCCACCGCATCGTCACCGATAAAACCAAGGTCGGCATGCCGGAGGTCGGCATCGGATTTTTTCCCGATGTCGGCGGCACCTGGCTGCTGTCGCGCGCACCGGGTGAGATCGGCACCTACTTCGGCTTGACCGGGCAGACCATGAACGGTGCCGACGCCGTCTATTCCGGCTTCGCTGATTTCTATGTTCCGTCGGCAAAGTGGCCGGATTTACGCACCGCGTTGACGGCGCTGCCGGCCAGCGCCGGTGCGGCGCAGGTCGCCGGCCTGATCCGGAGCTTCGCCGAGAAACCGGAGCCCGCTATCGCCCAGCAACATCGCCAGCAAATCGACGCGCTGTTTGGCCATGATACGATCGAGGATATTGTCGCGGCGCTTCGTGCCGACCGTTCCGACTTCGCGCAGGCGACGCTGGAGGCGCTTGCCGGAAAGTCGCCGACCAGCCTCAAGGTTGCGCTTAAGCTGCTGCGCCAGGCGCGGACCGCGACCTCGCTGCAAGAGTGTCTGGTGCGCGAGTATCGCGCAGCGCTTCAGGTGTTCGAGAGCGACGATTTCATCGAGGGCGTCCGCGCGGCGATCATCGACAAGGATCGCCAGCCGAAATGGCAGCCTTCGCTGGTTGAGGATGTGACGCCGCAGATCGTGGCGCGTTACTTTGCCGATCGCGGCAGCGACGAACTGGTCTTTCCAAATTAAGCAACGCAAGCATTAGAGGAAACGCGTCATGGCGAACATCGCATTCATTGGCCTCGGTAACATGGGCGGTCCGATGGCCGCCAATCTCGTCAAGGCGGGGCATAAGGTCATCGGGTTTGACCTCGTGCCGGCGTCGCTTGAGGCCGCCAAGGCCGCGGGCGTTTCGGTTTCCGGCGCAGCGACGGAAGCGGTGAAGGGTGCCGAGGTGGTGATCACGATGCTGCCGGCGGGCAAGCACGTTCTCGCGGTATGGGGGGATATCCTGCCCGCCGTCGCCAAGGGCGCGCTGGTGGTCGATTGCTCGACCATCGACGTCGAAAGCTCCGTCAAGGCGCACGGGCTTGCCGCCAGTCACGGCGTAGCCTCCGTCGATGCGCCGGTGTCCGGCGGCGTCGGTGGTGCGCAGGGCGCGACCCTGACCTTCATGTGCGGCGGCGACGACAAGGCATTCGCTGCGGCCAAGCCGATCCTCGAGAAGATGGGCAAGAAGATCGTTCATTGCGGCAAGCCGGGCGCCGGGCAGGCCGCGAAAATTTGCAACAACATGATCCTCGGCATTTCGATGATCGGCGTCTGCGAAGCGTTCACCTTGGCCGAAAAGCTCGGACTGTCGCATCAGGCGCTGTTCGATGTGGCGTCGACCTCGTCGGGCCAGTGCTGGTCGTTGACCTCCTATTGTCCGGTGCCGGGCCCGGTGCCGACGTCGCCCGCCAACAACGACTACAAGCCGGGCTTTGCCGCCGCGCTGATGCTGAAAGATTTGCGGCTGTCGCAGGAGGCGTCCAAGGCTTCCGGTGCCGCTACGCCGATGGGCGCGCATGCCGAGGAGATTTACGCCGCGTTTGACAAGGCTGGCCATGGCGGCGCAGATTTCTCCGGCATCATCCATCATTTGCGCGAACTCGCCGCGAAGTAGCGCGGGCCGGCGGGCAGGGTTGGAACAGGCATGCGCGGGCTGCCCCGCGTGTGGATGTCTTGAAGATGCAAGAATGGATTCAAGGATAGATTCGACCGCTTGTATCAATCGAGGCCCAGACGATGACGACATTTCAGGAAGCCCGCCAGTTTCTGCTGAACCATCGTGCGGATTACGACACCGCGGTCGCGAAGTTCAAATGGCCGGATCAATCCACCTTCAACTGGGCCTTGGATTGGTTCGATGCCGATTTGGCGCGCGATCCGCAAAGCAAGGATCGGCCCGCGCTGTGGATCGTCGAGGCCGCCAGCAATACCGAGACCCGGCTCACCTTCGCCGAACTGTCGCGCCGCTCGAACCAGGTCGCGAATTTCCTGCGCGCGCACGGGTTGAAGCGTGGCGATCACCTGTTGCTTCTGCTCGGCAATGTGGTGCCGTTGTGGGAGACGATGCTGGCCTGCATCAAGCTGGGCGTGGTCATTATTCCGGCGACGACGTTGCTGACCCCGGACGAACTGCAGGATCGGCTCGATCGCGGCCGCGCCAAGGCCGTTGTCGCGGCACAGGATCAGGTGGCGAAATTCGCGGCGCTGGACAGCAGCAGGCTGATGCGGATCGTGGTGGGCGCTGCGCCTGCCAACGATGGCTGGCTGGCATTCGACAAGACCGCCGAATTCTCCGACACCTTCGAACCTGACGGCCCGACGCGGGCGGACGACCCGATGCTGCTGTATTTCACGTCGGGCACCACCGCCAAGCCGAAGCTGGTTCGACACAGCCAGCGCAGCTATCCGGTGGGCCATCTTTCGACGATGTACTGGATCGGGCTGCAACCCGGCGACATTCATCTGAATATCTCTTCGCCGGGGTGGGCCAAGCATGCATGGAGTTGTTTCTTCGCGCCGTGGAACGCGGGCGCGGCGGTATTCGTCGTCAATCAGCCGCGCTTCGATGCCAAGGGACTGCTTGCGATCATCGCGCGTTGCGGCGTCACGACGCTGTGCGCGCCGCCGACAGTGTGGCGGCTGTTCATCCAGGAGAAGCTGGCCGATTTCAAGATGTCCCTGCGCGAAGTATGCGGCGCCGGCGAGCCGCTTAATCCCGAGGTGATCGATCAGGTCAAGGCCGCATGGGGCCTGACCATTCGCGATGGCTATGGCCAGACCGAGACCACGGCGGTCGCCGGAAATTCTCCGGGACAACGGCTCAAGATGGGATCGATGGGACGGCCGATGCCGGGCTACGACATTCGCGTGGTCGATGCCGATGGCAACGCGGCCAAAGAGGGAGAGGTCGCGCTGGTTCTCGGTAGCGATCGGCCGGCGGGCCTGATGCAGGGCTATCAATCCGACGACGGGACGGTCAGCGGCGCCGATGGCGAGGTTTATCGCAGCGGCGACGTGGTGTTTGTCGACGACGATGGCTATCTGACCTTCGTCGGACGCGCCGACGATGTGTTCAAATCGTCGGACTACCGGATCAGCCCGTTCGAACTGGAGAGCATCCTGTTGGAGCATGACGCGGTTGCAGAGGCTGCCGTGATCCCGAGTCCGGACCCGATCCGGCTGGCCGTGCCGAAAGCCTATATATTGCTGACCGCGGGCACCGAGCGTTCACCGGCAGTCGCGCTGTCGATCTTCCGCTACGTTCATTCGCGGCTCGCGCCGTTCAAGCGCATTCGCCGTATCGAACTGGTGGCCGAGCTGCCAAAGACCATCTCGGGAAAAATCCGCCGTGTTCAGTTGCGGCGGCTCGAGCACGATAACGATCGTGATGACAAACTGCGCGGCGCAGAGTTTCGCGAGGAGGATTTTCCGGAATTGCAGGCGGTTCGCTCCGCCGGGGCGCCGGGTTCCTGAATGGCCGCTGGCAGGAGCGGCACGCAAGATCAAGCAGAAAATTCGCCTATATTTCGCTTGGCCATTGAACCTTTCTATGGAAACTGCTGCCGAACGAATCCGGTGGCAGGAATAAAATGAGCTTGACGGTTACGCGCGACGCCTACATCAGCATGATCGGTAAGGAAGTCGGCCTCTCAGGCTGGCACATGGTGGATCAGAAGCGGATCGATGTTTTCGCTGACGCCACCGAGGATCATCAATTCATTCACGTCGATCCGGAGCGTGCGGCGCGCGAGACGCCGTTCGGCACCACCATCGCCCATGGCTTTCTGACGGCGTCGCTGCTCAGCGCCTTTGCCTATGAGGCGCTGCCCGAGGTCGAGGGAGCAACGATGGGCGTCAACTACGGCTTCGACAAGCTGCGCTTCATTTCACCGGTACGCTCCGGCTCGCGCCTGCGCGGACGGTTCACACTGACCGAGGCGACCATGCGCAAACCGAACGAAATGCTGTCGCGGACCAGCGTCAGCGTCGAGATCGAGGGTGAGACCAAGCCGGCGCTGATCGCCGATTGGCTCGGCCTGATTTATTTTGCTTGAACGACGGAATTGACATCATGACAATCAGATTTGACGGACGCGTCGCTATCGTTACCGGCGCGGGAAATGGCCTCGGACGCGCCCATGCGCTGGGCCTGGCGGCACGCGGCGCCAAGGTCGTGGTCAACGATTTCGGCGGCGCGCGTGACGGCAGCGGCGGTTCATTGACGGCGGCCGAGTCCGTCGTCGAGGAAATCCGCAAGGCGGGTGGCGAAGCGATTGCCGACGGCGCCGACGTTTCGAACTTCGAGCAGGTCACCGCCATGGTCGCCAAGGCGACCGAGACATGGGGCAGCGTCGATTTGCTGTGCGCCAATGCCGGCATCCTGCGCGACAAGTCGTTCGGCAAGATGGAGGTGGCGGATTTCGCCAAGGTGCTCGCCGTCCACCTGACCGGCACGTTTTACTGCTGCAAGGCGGTGTGGGACGGCATGCGCGCGCGCAACTACGGCCGCATCGTGGTGACGACATCGTCGTCGGGCCTTTACGGCAATTTCGGCCAGGCCAATTACGGCGCTGCGAAGACCGGTATGGTCGGGCTGATGAATGTGCTTGCGGAAGAGGGGCGCAAGACCGACATCCGCGTCAACACGATTTCTCCCACGGCGGCAACGCGCATGACGGAGGAACTGCTGCCGAAGCAGGCGCTCGACCTGATGCGGCCGGAATCGATCACGCCGGCGGTGCTGTTCCTGTTGAGCGAGAATGCCCCGACCCGAACCATCATGGGTGCTGGCGCCGGCTCCTATGCGGTTATCAAAATCCTCGAGAGCGAAGGCATCAATCTGCCGCAACGCGATTGGACGCCTGATGCCATCGCCGCGCACTTCGATCAAATCTCCGACATGTCGAAGGCGCGGGCGCTTGAAGGCGCGTTTCAGCAAACTCAAAAGTATGTCGAGCAGGCTGCCGCAGCAGCGGGCATCAAGCTCGATAAGTAGGCGGCGTGGCGATGCCGGCCGCTTTGAAACCGGACGTCGCGGTGATCGGTGCCGGCCCGGCCGGCTTGATGGCGGCGGAAGTGCTGGCGGCGGGCGGCGCGTCGGTGACGGTCTATGACGCGATGCCGTCGGCGGGCCGCAAATTGCTGATGGCGGGGCGCGGCGGCCTCAATTTGACCCATAGCGAGCCGCTGACGCAATTCATGGCGCGCTTCGGCGACGCGGCTGCGCATCTATCGGCGGCGGTCGATGCATTCCCGCCTGAAGCGTTGCGCGCGTGGTGCGAAGCGGTGGGGCAGCCGACCTTCGTTGGCACCAGCGGACGAGTTTTTCCGCGCGCCTTCAAGGCGTCGCCCTTGTTGCGGGCGTGGCTACGGCGGCTCGACAGTCAGGGCGTCAAGCTTGCGTTGCGCCATCGATGGATCGGATGGAACGAAGACGGTCGACTTCGGTTCGCCACGCCGAACGGCGAGGTCGCTGTCGAGGCTTCCGCGATGGTGCTGGCGCTCGGCGGCGCAAGCTGGCCTCGGTTGGGATCGGATGGCGGATGGGTCGACGTCCTGACGCGGCACGGAGTTGCCGTCACGCCACTGCGGCCGGCCAATTGCGGTTTCACCGTTGCGTGGTCCGATCGGTTCCGCGATCGGTTTGCCGGCCATCCGCTGAAGACTGTCGCGCTGTCGTTCGGGGCGCGAACGATCCGCGGCGAAGCGATCATCAGCCGTGACGGCATCGAGGGCGGTGCGATCTATGCGCTGGCTTCCGGGCTGCGCGAGGAAATTGCGCGCGCCGGGAAGGCGGTCCTGACCGTCGCGTTGCGTCCCGATCTCGACGAAACCCGCATGATCGAGCGGCTGTCGTCGTCCAGGGGCAAGCAATCGTTCTCGAATTTTCTGCGCAAGGCAGCCGGGCTTTCGCCGGTCGGTGTCGGTTTGCTGCAGGAGGCAGCGGTATCGTCAGAGGTCGCATTGCAGGGCTTGTCGCCCGCGATGCTGGCGCAATGGATCAACGCGCTGCCGATCACGTTGACCGCAGCGAGTCCGCTCGAACGCGCCATTTCGACCGCTGGCGGCATTGCATTCGCCGAACTGGACGATGCTTTCATGCTGCGCAAGCTGCCCGGCGCATTCGCTGCGGGCGAAATGCTGGATTGGGAAGCGCCGACCGGCGGCTATCTGTTGCAGGCATCATTCGCCACCGGCGCAGCCGCCGCACATGGCGCATTGGAGTGGCTTGCGCAAAGCGACGCCTGAAGACGCCCGAACCATCCTTGTCATTTTGCGCGCGAAGCGAAGCAATCAGGAGGTATCAAGGGAAGACCGGATCGTTTCGTCGCGACGCTCCTCGCAATGATGGAGAAGCCCTTTTCTTGATGAAATCAGTCACCGCAACTTGCCGCGTGCGGCGACCGGCAGTACGCCGATAATTTCATCCCCACGCACCATCACCACTTCGTCCAGCATGTTGACGACGACGCAGACGTGATTGGGCACGATGCGGACAACGTCGCCGATATCGGGCCGCGTGTTGCTGCGCGCGAGATCGAGAAAGCCGTGTTCCTCGGCGAACCGGGCGATCGTCGCCTCCGGGTGTTCGAGGATCAGGCCGTAGCCATCGAGTCCACCGGTGTCGGCGGTCAGCGTTTTCGATCCGGCATCGAGAATGCCGCGATCAGGGCCTGCACGGCTTACCACGGTTGAATAGATGTTGAGCGCGCAATCATCCCAGGTTGCGACGCCGGCCGCGACCTGCATGCGGTCGTTATAGATGTAGGTACCGGGGCGATGTTCGGTCGCGCCTTGCAGTTGCCCGAGGTTCTTCATGTTCGGCGTGCCGCCGGTCGAGACGATGACCGGATCGAGGCCGATAGCACGGACACCCGTTAGCGCCTCATTGAAAAAAGCTTGCGCCTGCGGCCAGCCGGTTTCAGTCGGGTACATCATGAAACCGGCAAATGTCAGTCCGGGCGAAGTTGAAATGGCGCGCGCCAGCGCGATGGCTTCAGCGGGCGTCTCGACGCCGGCACGCTTGCGGCCGGTATCGCATTCGACCACCACCGGCAGCGAGCGGCCCGCGGTTGCGGCAGCCTTGGTGAGGCCAGCGACGACAACGGGATTGTCCGCGGCGACGGTGACATCGACGTTGGCGCGCAATGCGCCGAGCCGCGCCATCTTCTCGTCCCCGAGCAGATTGTAGCTGATCAGAATGTTGTCGATGCCGGCCTCCGCCATCACTTCGGCTTCGCCGAGTTTCTGACAGGTGATGCCACGCGCGCCTGCTGCAATCTGCAATCTGGCCAGCACGGGACTCTTGTGCGTCTTGATGTGTGGTCGGTTGGCGACACCGGCGGCGTCGCAGGCCGCCTGAATACGCGCGATGTTGCGCTCGACCCGATCCATGTCGATGACAGCGGCGGGTGTTCCGTATTCGCGAGCGATCTTCGCGGCGAGCGTGGTCGTCATGGCATCATCCCTAGGCTTGCTCGATTTCCTCACGCAACATTTCGAGTTCGAGCCATCTGTCCTCGGCCTCTTGCAGCTTTGTCTGCGCGATCGCGATGGCGGTTGAAGCCTGATCGAATTTCTTTCGATCCTTGCTGTAGAGATCGGGATCGTCGAGCAGCGCTTGATGCTTCGCGATTTCGGTGTGCAGTTTTTCGATCGTCTTGGGCAATGTTTCCAGCGCGTGCTTCTCGTTGAAATTGAGACGGCGCTTGGCGGACGTCGATGGCGCGGCCGATTTTGCAGGCTTTTCGCTGGTGGTTTCGCTGGCCTTGGCCGTCGAACGCTTGAGGTCCGCGCCACGCTGCGCCAGCATGTCGGAATAGCCACCGGCGTATTCGATCCAGCGGCCGTCTCCCTCGGGAACAATCACCGACGTTACGACGCGGTCAAGGAAGTCGCGATCGTGGCTGATGAGAATAACCGTGCCCTGATAGTCGCCGAGCATTTCCTCGAGCACGTCGAGCGTTTCGAGGTCGAGATCGTTGGTCGGCTCGTCGAGCACCAGCAGGTTGGATGGCTTCGCCAATGCCCGCGCCAGCATCAGGCGGCCGCGCTCGCCACCGGACAGAACTTCGAGCGGCGTGCGCGCCTGTTCCTGCGTGAACAGAAAGTCTTTCATGTAGCTGACGACGTGCCTGGGCTTGCCGCCGACCATGACGTGATCGCTGCGGCCGCCGGTCAAGGCTTCCGTCAACGTCGATTTGGGGTCGAGGCTCTCGCGATGCTGGTCCAGCGTGGCCATTTCGATGTTGGCGCCAAAGCGGATGCTGCCGCTATCCGGGGGACTGGCGCCGGTCAGCATGTTGATCAGCGTGGTCTTGCCGGCGCCATTGGGACCGACGATGCCAATACGGTCGCCGCGCTGAACGCGGATCGAGAAATCACCGACGATGGTGCGATCGTCGTAGGATTTGCTGATGCCCTTGGCTTCGATCACCAGCTTGCCGGATTTGTCGGCTTCGGCGGCGGCCAGATTGGCGCTGCCAGCACTGCCACGGTAGTCGCGGCGTTCGGCGCGCAGCGCGTGCAGGTTGCCGAGCCGCTTGACGTTACGCTTGCGCCGGCCGGAAACGCCATAGCGCAACCAATGTTCCTCGGCGACGATCTTTCGGTCGAGCTTGTGCTGATCGCGCTCTTCTTCCGCCAGCACCTCGTCGCGCCATGCTTCGAAGGCGGAAAATCCGCGCTCGATGCGCCTGATTTCGCCGCGGTCGAGCCACGCCGTGCTGCGCGACAGGTTGGAGAGAAAGCGCCGGTCATGGCTGATGATGACCAGCGCGCTGCGGCGAGAGGCCAGTTCGCCTTCGAGCCACTCGATGGTGGTGAGGTCGAGATGGTTGGTCGGCTCGTCCAGCAGCAGGATATCGGGCGAGGGCGCCAGCACACGCGCGAGCGCCGCGCGGCGCGCTTCGCCGCCGGAGAGTTGCGCGGGATCCTCATCGCCGTGCAGGCCGAGCTGTTCCAGCAACAACCGCGCCGGATAGGGATCGTCACCGGGGCCGAGACCGGCTTCGACGTAAGCCAGCGTTGTGGCAGCGCCGTCGAAGTCCGGTTCCTGCGGCAGGTAGCGCACCGTGGCGCCGGGTTGTACGAAACGGGTGCCGCTGTCCGGATGGATCAACCCGGCGACAATCTTCAGCAATGTCGATTTGCCCGAGCCGTTGCGCCCGATCAGGCAAACGCGTTCTTCGGACGAGACCGCCAGCTCGACACCGCCCAGCAACGGCGTGCCGCCGAAAGTCAGCGCGATGTCTTTCAATTGAATCAGGGGAGGCGCCATGGTCTCTCAGTTCAGGTGTTGGGCATCTGCGAGCGCAGGATGCGACGGATGGCTTGATCGAGCGCTGACAAAAAGGCCGAGCGATGACGCGGCGTGAACGCCGATGGGCCGCCGGTGACTTCTCCGCTCGAACGCAGGTCGGTCATCAGGTTGCGGACCGCAAGCGTCATCCCGATCGATTCCTCGGAGAACGGCTTGCCGGTCGGCGAGATCACGGTCGCGCCAGCCTTGACGCAGCGGCTTGCCAGCGGAATATCCGAGGTGATGACGATGTCGGTTTTGCCGGCGCGCTCCGCAATCCAGTCGTCGGCGGCGTCCATGCCGCTGCCCGCTGCGATGCGCTCGATCAGCGGATCGGAGGGCACGCGGATGAAATTACCGGCCACGACGCTGACCGGGAGTTGGTGACGCGCAGCCACGCGATAAACCTCGTCCTTTACCGGGCAGGCGTCGGCGTCGATATAGATGCGCGGCGTGGTCAAACGGCGATTTCCTGTCGGGCGGAATGACAATGACTAGGCCCGTTCTCCTACGCGATCGCCGAGGGAAATGCGAGGGCGGGGTCTGGGCCTGCTTGCCATTGCCGGTGGCCGGCGTAGCATTGCTGCAACCATGGAAAATCGGAGCGTGAAAGATCGATGTCCAGCATGCAGCCTTACCGTGTCTCGGCCTACAACACCGCGAAGGACTCGGAAAACAAGATTCACGACGATGCGGTGGCGCGCCGGTATGGCTTTCGCGGAGGTCTGGTTCCCGGCGTCGAGGTGATGGCCTACATGATGCATGTGCCGATCGTGCGCTGGGGCCGGACGTTTCTGGAACGCGGACGGATCGAGGCGCGGTTCGTGAAGCCGGTGTATGACGGCGAGACCGCGGATGTCATCGGCGATGACGACGGTCGCGAGGTCGCGCTTCGCGTCGAAAGTCTCGGCGAAATCTGCGCGACCGGTCACGCATCGCTGCCCGACAAAACGGCGCGGGTGATGCTGAACGACTATCCCGAGACGGCCCCGGTCGCCGAGCGCAGGCCGGTCGAAGCGGGTTCATTTCCGCAGGGGCTATGGCTCGGGACGGCGCCGCGCGCATGGAACAACAAGGAGTTCACGCAATATCTCCACGAGGTGCGGGCAACGGACCAGATCTATCGCGATGCCGGCGTCATTCACCCCGGCATCTTCCAGCGCATCATGAACCAGGTGCTGGTGCAGAACGTGGTCCTTGGCCCCTGGATTCACGTCGGCAGCACGATGCAACTGCTGACGACGGCGCACCCGCACGATGAGCTGACGGCGCGTGCCCGGGTCACGGCGAACTACGACAAGAAAGGGCACCGCTTCGCCGAGTTCGATGCGCTGGTGGTCGCCAACGATCGCACGCCGGTGGCGCACTGCCATCATGTCGCGATCTATCTGCCTCGGCAGCAGGCGGTGGCGTAAGCCGCAGCCTTTGCAGCCTTACGCCGCCTTGACGCGGCGCGCGTTCTGGATCGCTTGCCAGACGCGCTCCGATGTCAGCGGCATTTCGATCCGGTCGATGCCGAATTCCGACAGGGCGTCGATCGCGGCGTTGACAATGGAGGCAAGGCTTCCCGCGCAGCCGGCTTCGCCGCAGCCCTTTGCGCCGAGCGGATTGCTGGTTGCCGGCGAGGCAAGCTCGCTGAGCACCATCTCCGGAATGTCGCTGGCGCGCGGGATAGCGTAGTCCATGAATGAGCCGGTGATCGGTTGACCGTCCTCATCGTAGGTGACGGCTTCCATCAGCGATTGGCCGATGCCCTGTGCGATGCCGCCGTGCAGCTGCCCTTCGACGATCATCGGGTTCACAACGATGCCGAAGTCGTTGACGCCGGTGTACTTGATGATCTGGGTCACGCCGGTGTCGGGATCGATCTCGACTTCGGCAATATGGCAGCCGTTAGGAAACGTCGAGGGCGGACCGTTCGCCACATGATCGACGTCGAGCGAGGCTGGCCGCCCGTCCAGCGGGGGCGATTCCCGAACCGTTCTGGCAAGCTCGATCAGGCCGATGCTGCGATCGGTCCCGGCAATCGTGAAACGGCCGCTGGCGAATTCGATGTCTCCTTCGGCGGCTTCCAGCACATGCGCGGCGGCGACTTTGCCTTTCGCGATCACCAGATTGCCGGCCTCGATGATGGCGGTGCCGCTCGCCATGATCGAACGTGAGCCGCCAGTGCCGCCGCCGGCGCGGACCAGATCGCTGTCGTTCTGTTCGAGATGGATGTTGTCGAACGGTACACCGAGCTTGTCGGCGAGCACCTGCGCAAATGCCGAGGCGTGGCCTTGGCCGAAATCCAGCGTGCCCGTGGTCAGCCGCACCACGTCATCCGGCTCGAAGGTGATTTTCCCCAGTTCGTTCATGGGGCCGGCCGTCACCTCGAGATAACAGCCGACGGCGATGCCGCGCAGCTTGCCGCGCTTGCGCGCCTCACGCTTGCGCTTGGCGAAGCCGGCATAGTCTGCGCGCTCAAGCGCCTTATCGAGGATGGCGGGAAAATTGCCCGAGTCGTACGTCAACCCGTTGGCCGCCGCGAAAGGAATCTGCGCGGGCTTGACCAGGTTGCGCCGGCGCAGCGCCACCCGGTCGATGCCCATCTCGGCCGCGGCACGATCCATCAGCCGTTCCATGAAATAGTTTGCTTCGGGCCGTCCTGCGCCACGATAAGCCCCCATCAGCGTCGTGTTGGTGACGACGCACTTGATGTCGACCTCGATCAGGGGCGTCCTGTAGACGCTGGCGATGTTCTTGGCGACGTTGAGCGACAGAGGCAGCGGTGCAACGCCGGCCGAGTAGGCGCCAAGGTTGCCGAAGCCTGTCACGCGAACGCCGAGGATGTTGCCGTTGCTCGTCAACGCCAGTTCGGCGCGAACATGGTGCGCGCGGCCGTGATTGTCGGTGAGGAAACTCGTCGAGCGTTCGTCGGTCCACTTCACCGGGCGCCCCAGCAGCCTTGCCGCGTGGAGCAGGCAGACATATTCCGGATAGCCGGCGTTCTTCATGCCGAACGAGCCGCCGACGTTGTGGGTCAGCAGATGGATTTTGTCGCTCGGCAGGTTCATCAGCTTGGCCAGCGCGGCGTGGTTGCCGGCAACGCCTTGCGTCGGCATGTACACCGTGAAGCGCTCGCTGGCTTCGTCGTAGGCTGCGATGCCGGCGCGCGGTTCCATCGGCACCACGGCGACACGGGTGTTGACGATATCGACCCGGGTGATGTGATCAGCCTTGGCGAATGCCGCGTCCATCGCCGCATGATCGCCGGAGTGATAGTTCAGGACAGTGTTGGCCGGGATGTGATCGTAGAGTTGCGGCGCGCCGGGCTTGACCGCGTCGGGGGCTTCGGTGATGGCGGTCAGCGCTTCGATGTCGAGGACGACGGCCTCGGCTGCGTCGCGGGCCTGCGCCAATGTGGTCGCGACCACGCAGGCGACCGGATCGCCGACGAAGCGGACCTTATCGGTGGCAAGGGCCATGCGGTCGGTTTGTAGTATCGGTGAGCCGTCGGCGTTCTTCATGGGCAGCGTGCAACGGATCGGCGTGTAGCCCGCCGCGGCCAGATCCGAGCCGGTCCAGATTCCGAGGACGCCCGGCATGGCGCGCGCCGCATCGGTGTCGATGTTGCGGATCAGCCCATGGGCATGGGTACTGCGGACGATCCAGGCGTAGACCTGTCCCGGCAAGTTGAAATCATCCGTATATTTGCCTTTGCCGCGCACCAGCGTGTCGTCCTCCTTGCGGCGGACGGGTTGGCCGACACCATATTTTTGCAGTGCAATAGCATTCTCTGAAGCAAGGCCGATGGCCTGTTGCGAGGTCTTGATATCCATAAATGCGGGTTCCGGAGTATTGGCGCTCTTGCGCGGCAGCCGTCATGTGGGATAACGCAACCACGCTCTACCGACAACGGTGGATTGGACATACGGCCTGCGCGCTGCGGTTGCGCCCTCGCGTGACGCTGCTAAACTTTCCGTGAATGTATATTTTTGCCGGCCCTCGCGGCTGCGGAGAGACAGGTTTGCATGAACAAGGACGTCCGGCATTTCGAGGATCCGGCGCCGCTGCCCGAGCGTCCCATCCTTGCGGAGGTCGACGATGGTGATCGGCCCGCGGGCGTTGTCTCGTTTACGTCCCGGCCCGGGGTTTATGCGGCGCTCGATCTCGGCACAAATAACTGCCGTCTGCTGATTGCCTGTCCAGCAGGCGCGAGTTTCCGTGTGGTCGACTCGTTTTCGCGGATCATTCGACTCGGCGAGGGCATTTCGACGACCGGCCGGATCAGCGACGCTGCGATCGGACGCGCGATTTCGGCATTGAGCGTCTGCCGCGATAAAATCAAGTTGCGCAACGCGCAGCGGTTGCGGTTGATCGCCACCGAGGCCTGCCGGGCCGCATCCAATGTCGAATCCTTTCGCGACCAGGTTGCGGACAAGACCGGCATTGCGCTCGAGGTCATCAATCGCGAGACGGAAGCTTCGCTTGCCGTCGTGGGATGTTCTCCGCTGGTCGATCCGCAGGGGCAGGGTGCAATCCTGTTCGACATTGGCGGTGGATCGAGCGAACTGGTGCGGATCGGACGTGACGCCGATGGGCAAGGCGTTCCCCGCGTCAGGGCATGGATGTCAATTCCGCTCGGCGTTGTGACGCTGGCGGAGCGGTTCGGGGGCAAGGATGTCACCCGCGAGGTTTATGCGCGGATGATCGATGAGGTCACGCGGCATGTCGCGCCCTTCGCCGCCGCCCATGGTGGCGATCTCGGCGCCATGCATCTGCTCGGAACATCCGGAACGGTAACGACGCTTGCGGGCATTCACCTCAAGCTGCCGCGCTACGACCGCCGCCGGGTCGATGGCCTCTGGATGAACGACAGCGAGATCACGACCGCGATCACGACATTGCTCGGTATGAGCTACGACGAGCGGGCCAACAACAACTGCATCGGGATCGAGCGTGCCGATCTGGTGCTGGCCGGTTGCGCCATCCTCGATGCCATCCGCAATGCCTTTCCGTTGCCGCGGTTGCGTGTCGCCGACCGGGGGTTGCGAGAAGGCATGCTGGTGGAAATGATGCGGGAGGATGGTGCGATCAGCGCGGCGTAATGGCGATTGCGCCAAAGTGTGGTAGGCACCGCTTTCATTTCAAGGCAACGTTCCGATATGGCGAAAGACACCACCGGGCGGTTGCACGTCACCGTCAAGAGCGGCGGCAAGCGCAAACTGTCATCGAAACTCTGGTTGGAGCGGCAGCTCAACGACCCCTACGTGGCGCAAGCCAGGCGCGACGGCTGGCGTTCTCGCGCGGCTTACAAGCTGATCGAGATGGACGACAAGTACCGGCTGCTGAAGCCCGGCCAGACCGTGCTCGATCTCGGCGCGGCGCCCGGCGGCTGGAGCCAGGTCGCGGCGCGCAGGGTGGGGTCCGTGGCCGGCAAGGGCAGGGTGTTCGCCATCGACCTGCTGGAGATGCCGGAAATCCCCGGCGTCCAATTCATGCAACTCGATTTCATGCACGACAGCGCGCCGGACACGCTGCGCGCCATGATCGGTGGCGGCGCCGATGTGGTGCTCTCCGACATGGCCGCCAACACCACCGGCCATCGCAAGACCGATCAACTGCGGATTGTCGGGTTGGTGGAGATGGCGGCGGCGTTTGCGGTCGAAGTGCTCAAGCCGGGCGGAACGTTCGTCGCGAAAGTGTTCCAGAGCGGCGCGGATGCCGAATTGCTGGCGCAGGTCAAACGCGATTTCGCTGCGGTCCGGCACGTCAAGCCGGCCGCGAGCCGGCAGGATTCCTCGGAGCGCTATCTCGTCGCGACCGGATTTCGCGGCGACGAATAGGTCATACCCCGCGCAATACGACGACCGTCGGTGTTTTCGGCAGCGCGCCGACGGATATCCGCAGCGTATCCTCCAGCCGTTGGTCGATGGCGAATTGACCGCGGAGGCGGTCGAGCAGGTCCGCCAGCGGCGTGCCGAAGCGGTGCATCGGCAATACGATCGAGGAGCGCAGCCGCCGCACGATATCGGCCATGCCGTGGAGCGACATGGTGTAAGTGCCGTCGATCGGCACCATGACGATGTCGAGCCGGCCGATGGCGGCGATGTGGCTCTCATCGAGCGGATGGTGCAAGTGGCCGAGATGGCCGATGCACAGTCCGGCAACCTCGAAAATGAAGATCGAATTGCCGTTCGGGATCATGTCGGTGTCGGGGCCATAGCCGTAAAGCGAACGCCGGATGTCGGTCGGCACATTGCGGATGAAGACGTCGCGCACCGTCAGGGCATGTTTCGCGGCTTCGCCGTTATCGCCCCAGCCGTGGAGCACGTACTTGATGCGCGGGTCGGGATTGAGGCTGTAGTGCGTCGAATGCGCCCGGTTCATGGTGGCGACGTCCGGCAGTCCGCCGGTGTCGTATGTGCCGGTGTAATCGGTCGCGATGCGCACGCCGTCCGGGGTTTCGATGACATAAGTCGAATGCCCGGCATAGCGAATGCGAACTTCGTCGGCGGTCGCAGCGGTGCGGATGCTGGCATAGATAACGCGCGGCAGCGTCTGCGCCATCGCCAGACATTGGCTGGCAGGCGGGCGATCGGCGGCGTGGCTCGCGGCGCAGCCGAGCGCGATCGTGATTGCGGCAACAAGACGCCAACATCGCTGCATGCTGCGGCCCCGGTCGATGCCCCCGTTTCTAGCTTGGCAGCAAATCACGGCGCGCGCTCTGTCGCAACTCGGCGAAAGGTCAGGCGGGATTACCCGAGCTTCTGGTCGCGCGCCGTGGCGGTTTCGGTTGCGGCGGCTTCCTCGGCCTCGGCCTCGCGCGGCTGTTCGGTGACGATCACCTGGCGGCCGGAGACCTGATGGCCGGCGTCGGCCGGCATCCGGAAGAAGAAATATCCAGATAGCGCCGCGAAGATGGCAACGATGACGAAGGCCGGGCCGAACTGTTCGGCGTTGAGTTCGCTGACGTGACGCCACGCCATCGTCGCCTCGACCGAGAACGCGCCGATGGCGACGCCGGCCGATACGGCCAGTTGCTGGGCAACGCTCACCAGCGTGGTGGCGCGGCTCATCTTGGCCGGCTCCACATCGGCATAGGCCAACGTATTGAGCGCGGTGAATTGCAGCGAGCGGAAGAAGCCGCCGACGATCAGGATGATGACGATCAGGAGAAGCGGCGTCGAAATCGTGAACAGCGCACAGGCGGCGAGGAAGACGGCGCTGACCACGGCGTTGACGCTCATGATGTTGCGAAAGCCGAAGGTACGGATGATGCGCGCCGCCAGCGTTTTCATCCCCATCGAGCCGACGGCGGAAGTGAACGTGACAAGGCCGGATTTGAACGGCGACAATCCGAAGCCGAGCTGCATCAACAGCGGCAGCAGGAACGGCAGCGCGCCGATGCCGAAACGGAAAAGGAAGCCGCCGAGAATGCTGGCGCGCATCGTCGGCAGCCGCATCAACGTGAAATCGAGCACCGGGCTGTCGGTGCGTTTGGCATGGCGGACGTACAGCACGGTGAACAGCAGGCCACCGCCGATCAGCGCCGCCAGCGCCGGCCACGGCACCAGCCCGAGGCCCGCGACCGAAAGGCCGAATGCGAGGCCGCCAAGGCCGAGGCCGGACAACACCATGCCGACCAGATCGAAACGGTCCGGGTTGTCGCTGCGGATCGGGTCGATGTAGCGCTGCGCCATGACGATTCCGACCACGCCGATCGGAATATTGATCAGGAAGATCCAGTGCCACGAGAAATAGGTGGTGATGAAACCTCCGAGAGGCGGTCCGACGACCGGGCCGATCATTGCCGGCACCGTCACCCAGGCCATGGCGTTGACCAGCGCGCTCTTGTCGATCGAGCGCAGCAGTACCAGCCGCCCGACGGGCGTCATCATCGCGCCGCCCAGTCCCTGCAAGACACGGGCGATCACGAAGTCATTGATCGAGGAGGATATCGCGCAGCCGATCGACCCGATCATGAAGACGGCGATGGCTGTGCTGAACACCTTGCGTGCGCCGAAACGGTCGGCCGTCCAGCCACTGGCCGGGATAAAAACCGCAAGCGAAAGCAAATACGAGGTGATGGCCAGTTTCAGCGTCAGCGGGCTGGTGCCGATATCGGCGGCGATCGCCGGCAGCGAGGTCGCGATCACCGTGGAGTCCATGTTTTCCATGAACAGGGCAGTCGCCACGATCAGGGGGATCACGCGTTCTTTGTTCATTCGGCCTTGGCTGGGTAAGGGGTAGAACGGCGGGCTCGGGCTGTAGCATCCTCTTCGGGCCGCGACTATTGCACAAACCGGAATACCTCCTAAATCCTGGAGGAAATGCCGGAGATCCGACGATGATCTATGTCCTCGCCGCCTTGCTTCCGCCTGTCGGGCTGCTCCTGAACGGGCAGCCGTTTTCTGCGATTTTCAACCTTGTCCTGATCGTGTTTTGCGCGATTTTCGGGTTGATTTTTCACATCCTGCTGCTTGTGCCGTCCGCCCACGCGCTGATCGCGGTGCACATGAAGCGGGAAGACCGCCGGCATCGGGAGGTCGTCGAGGCCATTCGCCAGCACGGGCCGCCGCCGGGCTATTCCCGTTAGCCGCTTTATTCGCGGGAAAAGCCTGAAAAGTCGCCGGAATGGCAGCCATTCGCTTTGAATCGCCAGTGGGTCGTGCTATCGACCACCGCCAATCCCTCGTAGTGGGTTCCGATTCGACGGCGACGCGCCTATAGCGTCACCGAACGAAATATCCATTCCGGGAATGTCGTGCGGCGACGGGCCGCGAATGGAGTTGGCGATGACGCGTTTGCATGGATTTGATAAGGTTCGCGAGGCTTATACGTTTGACGATGTGCTGCTGAAGCCTGGTCTTTCCGACATTCTGCCATCCGAAGCCGATATCCGCACCCGCGTTACACGCTCCATCCCGCTCAACATTCCGATTATCGCCTCGGCGATGGACACGGTAACAGAGGCCCGCATGGCCATCGCCATGGCGCAGGCCGGCGGCATCGGCGTCATCCACCGCAACTTCGATCCCGAAGGCCAGGCCGCGCAGGTGCGGCAGGTCAAGAAGTTCGAATCCGGCATGGTGGTCAATCCGCTGACCATCGGCCCCGACGCGATGCTGGCGGACGCGCTGCTGCTGATGAAGGATCACGGCTTCTCCGGCATTCCGGTGGTGGTCGGCGGCGGCCATGGAGTTCCCGGCAAGCTGGTCGGTATCCTCACCAATCGCGACGTGCGGTTCGCCACCGATCCGCATCAGAAAGTTTCCGAACTGATGACGCACGAGAACCTGGTCACGGTTCGCGAGAATGTCAGCCAGCAGGAAGCCAAGCGGATGCTGCACAAGCATCGCATCGAGAAGTTGCTGGTGGTCGACGATCAATACCGTTGTGTCGGTCTCATAACCGTGAAGGATATGGAGAAGGCCGTCACCCATCCTCTGGCGAGCAAGGATGCGCAAGGCCGGTTGCGGGTCGCAGCCGCAACCACCGTCGGCGAGGGCGGATTCGAGCGCACCGAGAAGCTGATCGAGGCCGGGGTCGACCTGATTGTCGTCGACACCGCGCACGGCCATTCGTCACGCGTGCTCGATGCCGTGAACAGGATCAAGAGGCTGTCGAACGCGGTACAGGTTGCCGCGGGCAATATCGCCACCACCGAGGGCGCGCAGGCGCTGATCGATGCCGGCGCCGATGCAATCAAGGTGGGGATCGGGCCGGGTTCGATCTGCACGACGCGCATGGTCGCCGGCGTCGGCGTGCCGCAACTCAGCGCCATCATGGACGCGGTCGAAGCCGCCAAGAAGGCCGACATTCCGGTGATCGCCGACGGCGGTATCAAGTTCTCCGGCGATCTCGCCAAAGCGATCGCTGCAGGCGCCGATATCGCCATGGTCGGTTCGCTGCTGGCCGGGACCGATGAAACGCCGGGCGACGTGTTCCTCTGGCAGGGCCGCTCCTACAAGGCCTACCGCGGCATGGGATCGGTCGGCGCCATGGCGCGCGGGTCCGCGGATCGCTACTTCCAGCAGGATATCAAGGACAGCCTCAAGCTGGTTCCGGAGGGCATCGAGGGGCAGGTGCCGTACAAGGGGCCGGTCGGCAACGTCATGCATCAATTGGCCGGTGGCTTGCGCGCCGCAATGGGCTATGTTGGGGCGCGCACGATCCCGGAGCTTCATGACAAGGCTCAATTCGTGCGTATTACCGGCGCAGGATTGCGCGAAAGTCACGTTCACGATGTGACGATCACGCGTGAGAGCCCGAATTATCCCGGCATGACCTGATCCGTCGGCGCCGGGAGAAATTTCAGTGCGTGAACGCCGGGAAGCGACCAGCGAAGCGAATGACACCCCGAAGGCTTCGCTGGCGGCGTGAACGTGGTTCGATTGCGATGGCTGCGGATTTGCCCGCGCAGGCAAGCCCGATGCCGGAATCGAACCGTCAGGAATAGCGGATAGGGCGGTGACGCCCTGCACCAGCACGAAAGAATCGAGACGCGATGTATGAATGGACCGCCGAAAGGCTCGAGGCTCTCTCCGATCCGGAACTGAAAAACCTGCTCGGCAATGCGGAGCGAAAATCAGCCGACGATCTGGCGGCCAAATGCAAGGCCGTGCTGGAGGCCAGAAATGCGCTGAAGCCGAGCCGCGTTGCCAAGCCGCGTACCGAACTCAAGGAACTGGAGCACGCCGTTTCCGAACAGCTTGCCGCCGTCGGCAACGAGATGGCAGCCAAGTACGATCTTTCCGAGGAGACGGCGAAAGCGCGGTCAGCCGACGTCAAGGGGTTCCGTGCCCACAAGCTGCTCGATTCCAAAGGCTCCGCCAAGCTCGGCGGCATGCAGCGCGACGGATCGGTCGCGATCGAGCGCTACATTTCTTACCGATGCGGCGACCAGACGGCCTATCTCGGCGTCTTCCTTTTGAAGGATGCGCCGCTGGAAGATCGAGAATTTCACGTCATTGCGTCGAAGGCGTTGCTGGAAGGCGGCAAGCCCATCGCAGAAATTCGTCCGACCGCGACAGACAAGCAGAAGCAGCCGGCCGACAGCGGCCTTGTCTTCAAGGATCTCGCGGGCGCTGCGGCGGCTTTCGATGCGGCACTTGCCAGGATCACGGCCTGACGACACTGTTGCTGATCGGCCGTCGAGGCCATTCGCTTTTGATGGAACTATCCGTTGTCATGCGCGGACTTGATCCGCGCATCCATCTTCTTCAAAAATGATGGATCGCGGGGTCAAGCCCGGCAATGACGTTTCCATCATAACATGAGATGCTGCAGTTTCGTTGAGAGGTTACCCGCATGTCCCAGACCGGAAAACGCATCGTTCTCGCTTCGCGTCCGAGTGGTGAACCCAAGTCGGGTGACTTCCGTATCGAGGACTATCCGGTTCCTGCGCCAGGCGATGGCGAGGTGCTGTTGCGGACGATCTGGCTCTCGCTCGATCCCTACATGCGCGGCCGCATGGATGATGGCCCATCCTATTCAGCGCCGGTGCCGATCGGCGGGGTGATGGAAGGTGGCGCGGTTTGCGAGGTCGTAACCTCCAACAATCCTGATTTCGCCAAGGGCGACATCGTGCTGACCCATACCGGCTGGCAGCAATATGCGCTGTCCAACGGCAAGGGCCTGCGCAAGATCGATCCGAAGGTCGCGCCGATCTCGACCGCGGTGGGCATTCTGGGCATGCCGGGGATGACCGCCTATACCGGTCTGCTCGCCATCGGCAATCCGCAGCCCGGCGAAACGGTGGTGGTGGCTGCGGCCTCCGGCGCGGTCGGCTCGGCGGTCGGCCAGATCGCGAAAATCAAGGGGGCGCGCGCTGTCGGCATCGCGGGCGGCAAGCAGAAGTGCGACTACGTCAGAAACGAACTCGGCTTTGACGAATGCCTCGACCATCGCGATCCGGATTTGCGGGCGAAGCTGAAGGAAGCCTGCCCGAAGGGGATCGACGTTTATTTCGAGAACGTCGGCGGCAAGGTGTTCGATGCGGTGCTGCCGCGCCTGAACGATTTCGCGCGCATTCCGGTGTGCGGGCTGATCGCCGACTACAACACCATCTTCGGCAAGGATACGCCGACCCCGCCGTGGGCCAACACGATCATGCGCCAGATCCTCGTCAAGCGCCTCAACTTCCGCGGCTTCATCGTCCGGGACTTCGCCGCGATGTATCCGGATTTCATCCGCGATATGGCGCAGTGGCTGCGTGAGGGCAAGATCAAGCACAAGGAATTCGTGACCGAAGGACTCGAGAACGCGCCGCAGGCGTTCATGGGCTTGTTGAAGGGGGCGAACTTCGGCAAGCAACTAGTCCGGGTCGGCCCCGACAGGATATAGCCGATCGTCATGACACCTGCCGCCAGACTCTCCGCCGCCATCGAGATCATCGCCGCGATCGACGATCAACGCATTCCCGCCGCCAAGGCGCTGAAGGAATGGGGCACCGCGCATCGCTTTGCCGGCTCCGGCGATCGGGCGGCGATTTCCGGCCTGATCTACGACGTGCTGCGCCGCCAGTCCTCGAGCGCGTGGATCATGGACGCGGATACGCCGCGCGCGCGTGTGCTGGGCATGTTGAAGACCGAGCGCGGTCTCGGCGTCGATGCCATCGCTGCTTTCTGCGATGGATCGCGCTTCGCTCCGCAGCCGTTGAGCGATGCGGAGCGAGCCGCCCTGGCGTCGCGCACGGTTACGAATGCACCCGCCCACATCGCCGGCGATTATCCCGAATGGCTTGATGGCCATCTCGCACAGGTGTTCGGCGATGAACGCGTTGCGGAAGCGACCGCGATGGCGAGCCGCGCGCCGCTCGATCTCCGCGTCAACACCCTGAAAGCCAAGCGCGAGAAGGTGCTGGGCTCGCTGGTGCATCTTGGCGCGGCGGCAACGCCATGGTCGCCGCTCGGCTTGCGCATCGTGCTTGGCGCCGATGCGCGCAATCCGGGGATTCATGCCGAAGAGGATTTCATCAAGGGCGCAATCGAGGTGCAGGATGAGGGATCGCAACTCGCCGCGCTGTTCTCGGGCGCCAAACCTGGCGAGCAGGTGATCGACCTGTGCGCGGGCGCTGGCGGCAAAACGCTGGCGCTGGCGGCGATGATGCAGGGCAAGGGACGGCTGATCGCGACCGACGACGACAAGCGCCAGCTTGCGCCGATCCACGAGCGGCTATCGCGGGCCGGTGTGCATAATGCCGAAGTCCGCACGCCCAAAGGCGCGACCGATACGCTGGCGGATATCAAGGCGTCCGCGGATCTGGTGTTCGTCGATGCGCCGTGCACGGGCACCGGGACGTGGCGGCGCAATCCCGATGCCAAATGGCGGATGCGGCCCGGCGCGCTGGAGCAGCGCGTCAAGGAACAGGCCGAGGTGCTGGACCGCGCGGCGGCGCTGGTGAAGCCGGGAGGGCGCATCGCCTACGTCACGTGCTCGGTGCTGGGACAGGAAAACGGCGCGCAGATCGCCGCCTTCACGGCGCGCCATCCCGACTTCGCGGTGGTGCCGCCGGAACAGGCCGCCGGGGTGCTGTGGGACAAGGCCGAGGCGTTTGCGGCGGCGGCGCGGCTGATGCCGGAGGGATTGCTGATGACGCCGTACCGGACCGGGACAGACGGTTTTTTCGTGTCCCTGATGACGCGGAAGAAGCCGTGAATTTGCAAGGGACGGACCGTTTTCCGGCATTGCAGCGCCGCCGCCGCTCGCGTATTTCCTTCTCATGACAGCACCCAGCCAGACCGCCAAGGCAGCCCCGGATCTCGCGGCCGCGCACGACAAGATTCTGATCATCGATTTCGGCTCGCAGGTGACGCAACTGATCGCGCGCCGCGTGCGCGAGGAGGGCGTCTATTCCGAGATCGTCCCGTTCCAGAAGGCGGAAGCCGCCTTCAGGGAAATGCAACCGAAGGCGGTGATCCTGTCCGGCGGTCCGGCCTCCGTGCTCGACAAGGACGCGCCGTCCGCGCCGCTGTCGGTGCTCAATGCCGGCGTGCCGGTGCTCGGCATCTGTTACGGCGAGCAGACCATGGCGCAGCAACTCGGCGGTATCGTCGAGGCCGGGCATCACCGTGAATTCGGCCGTGCCGCCATCGAAGTCACCGACATGTGCGCGCTGTTCGACGGCGTCTGGGAGAAGGGCGGCAAGTACGACGTCTGGATGAGTCACGGCGATCGCGTGACGAAACTCCCGGAAGGTTTTCGCGCCGTCGCCAAGGCGCCGGGCTCGCCGATCTCGGTGATTGCCGACGATGTGCGCAAGTTCTATGCGATGCAGTTTCACCCCGAGGTGGTGCACACGCCGGATGGAGCGAAACTGATCCGCAATTTCGTGCGCAAGGTGGTCGGCCTCAAGGGCGACTGGACCATGCGTGCTTTCCGCGAAGAAGCGATCGAGAAGATCCGCGCGCAGGTAGGCTCGGGTCGCGTGATCTGCGGCCTGTCGGGCGGCGTCGATTCCGCCGTTGCTGCCGTGCTGATCCACGAAGCCATTGGCGATCAGTTGACCTGCGTATTCGTCGATCACGGCATGCTGCGGCTCGATGAAGCCAAGACTGTCGTGGATCTGTTTCGGCATCATTACAATATCCCGCTGGTGCATGTGGATGCATCGAAGCAATTCCTTGGCGAGTTGGCTGGCGTCACCGACCCGGAGGTGAAGCGCAAGACCATCGGCCGATTGTTCATCGATGTGTTCGACGCCGAGGCCAAGAAGATCGGCGGCGCGGATTTCCTTGCGCAGGGCACGCTGTATCCCGACGTCATCGAGAGCGTGTCGTTTACCGGCGGACCTTCGGTCACCATCAAGTCGCATCACAACGTGGGCGGCTTGCCCGCGCGCATGAACATGAAACTGGTCGAGCCGTTGCGCGAACTGTTCAAGGACGAGGTTCGCGTGCTCGGTCGCGAACTGGGGTTGCCGGACATTTTTGTTGGGCGGCATCCGTTCCCGGGACCGGGGCTGGCGATCCGCTGCCCGGGCGAGATCACCTCGGAGAAGCTCGATATCCTGCGCCATGCAGATGCGGTCTACATCGACCAGATCCGCAAGGCCGGGCTGTACGACACCATCTGGCAGGCGTTCGCCGTGCTGCTGCCTGTGAAGACGGTGGGCGTGATGGGCGACGGCCGCACCTACGAATACGTCGTCGGCCTGCGCGCGGTGACGTCGACCGACGGCATGACCGCGGACTTCTATCCGTTCGACATGAAATTCCTTGGCGAGACCGCGACCCGCATCATCAACGAGGTCAAGGGCGTCAACCGCGTCGTCTACGACGTGACGTCAAAGCCGCCGGGCACGATCGAGTGGGAGTAATTTGACGTCGGTTCCTGGCGTTCCTTGTGAATCACAAAAATATTGGATCAGGCCGCTTAAACTTTAACCCCTGATGAGCCAGAGCCTCTCTTCGCAAAATGCCTGAGCAGTCTCAAATGATCTGACGACGGACACCGACGACTATCGCCGGGTGCGACAGTAAAGACCGGTCCAGCATCGGCTCCGGTTGATCAGGAATACCGAACCGCACCAGAAGTGCTGGAGAAGAGCGCCACCGGCAAGCGGCCCGACCGCAGCGGCCCATACGGAGGCCAGCCCGAAGATGACGAGGCCGATGAGCAGGATCCTGCGGTTGCCGACCCTGTCCGCGAGCGTGCCCATCGGCACCAGAAGTCCTGCCATCAGACACGGATAGATGTCGATGATCCAGAGCACCTCGGTCCCGGAAGCGCTCAGCGATTGCGTCAGCGTCGGAACGGCGACGTGCAGGATCGTCATGTCGAGGGCGACCGGGAGGAAGGCCAGCATGACGGCGATGAGAACAAGCCAGCGGTTGGCCGGGAGAGAAGCGAACGACATCATTCACCAGAACGAGGATTCGCCTATAGAGCGTTTTCGAGAGTCTTTTAGAATAAAGACGTCTAGGTCAGTTGCCGCGCAATAGTGCGCCTCTTCTTTGCCCTGGAGCTCGGCAACGAGGAAGGAGATAGCACTGCTTCAGGTGGAACGCCGGAAGTAATGATGTCTCGCGCGGACTACTGATCATCGAGACATCAACACCAAATGTGGTCCCGTATTCGCATCGACGACCTCGGGCCTGGAGACGTCGATATAGCCGTCCCATCCACCGCCAAGCGCCTTGTTGAGGGCTATGTAGTCGGTGGTAATCAGCGTCTTGCTTTGGAGCAGTGCGTCTTCGGCCATGTAGAGCGAGCGCTCGGCGGTCAGCACGTCGAGGAAACCTGACGAGCCGGTCTTGTAGAGCGATTGTGAGAGACTTGCTGCCTGACGATACGCCGTGGCGGAGGTCAACAGGGTACGGCTGCGTAAACGCTCCTTGCCGAGCGAGAGCAGGGCGTCTTCGACCTCTTTGAGGGCGGTGAGGACCGAAGAACGATAGGCGGCAAAAGACTGATCGCGCTGGGCTTCCGCGATTTCCACCGCGGCTTTCAGTTTGCCGGCGTTGAAGACCGGCACGCTCAATGTCGGACCGAACGCCCAGCTGATCGACGAATTCTTGCCAAGGTCGCCCAGCTTCGTGCCAGCGGTTGCGATATTGCCTGTGAGGCTGACGCTCGGATAGCGCGCTGCTTCGGCCTGTCCGATTTTTGCCGTCGATTGTGCATATTGCCGCTCCGCCTGCCGCACATCCGGCCGTATTAGCAACAGGTCAACCGGAATACCGGTTGGGACCGGCAGCTTTGGAGTAGGGATTGGCATTGCCCTTGCTAGGCGGGCGTCCAGCGCCGCTGGCGGCCGCCCGGTCAACAATGACAACCGATGCAAAGTCTCGCCATGGGCGATCTCGAGCGTTGGGATTGCCGCTCTTGTCGCCGCCGCTTGTCCTGTCGCATTCGCCATGTCGACTGCGGACGCAGTCCCGGCGGCAAGGCGGTCTCTTGTGATCTGCGCCGTCTCGTCCTGCGACGCTGCGGTGCGGCGGGCCAGCGCGATGCGCGCCTGATAGCCGCGGGCCTGGACATAGTTCGCGGCGACGTCTCCGACGAGGGTCAGCAAGGTGGCGCGGAGATTTTCTTCCGAAGCTTGCGCGCCGTACTCTGCAGCTTCGACGGCGCGCCGGTTGGCGCCGAACAGATCGAGCTCCCAGCTTGCATCGAAGCCGGCTTGAAACATCGTGGTGGGGCCGCCCGATCCGATTTGTGGCGTCGCATTCCCCACAGACCCGGCACCGGCTGTCGCTCCGGGACGGAGAGAGGACAATGAGCCACCCTGTGTGCGTATCATCGATTCTGAGTTTCTCACCGTCGGGAACAGCGCGCCGACGGCCTGACGAGACATGGCCCGCGCTTCTCGGATTCGGGCCTTGGCGGTTGCCACATCGAGATTGCCTTCAACAGCCTCCTCGATGAGGTCGTTGAGCAGGGGATCGCGCAGCCGCCGCCACCAGCGTGACAGTTCGGGCGGTTTGGCTGGCTGCGTGGGTTCCGCGCGGTTCCATTGCGACGGCATCGCAAGTGACGGTGTCTAGTAATCTGGACCGACCGCGCAACCTGCAAGCACCGCTGCCGCGACGATCAACAACGGAATTCCCAAGGCCTTTGTCCCTGCAGGCCGTGGCGGAGCGACAGCCGGCTGATCGGGCGGCGGGGCTTTTGGCCCTGTCAACGGGATGTCTACGGTGCATCCCGACAGGATGGTTGAGCTGATGAACAACAGCGCCATCCTAAAACCGGGGGTAGCGCTCCGCTTCACGGGGATGGTGGGCACCTTATCGCGCGTCGTTTCTGGCATCGATTTCTCTGTCACGATCCGCGTCCTTCCTGCGGATCGGCCGCGATCGCGCTGCAGGCGCCCGCGACTGCCTTACCCTTGAAAATCCGGCGGATCGTGACGAACAGCAGGGGTACGAAAAAGATGCCAAGTATGGTCGCGGCGATCATGCCGCCCATGACGCCAATGCCGATCGAATTCTGGGCGCCTGAGCCGGCGCCGTTGGCGATCGCCAGCGGCGTGACGCCAAGGATAAAGGCGAAGGAGGTCATCAGGATCGGACGCAATCGCTGCCTGGCGGCGAGCAGCGTCGCCTCGACCAGTGACATTCCTGTTGCCTGATGCACGAGCGCGAACTCGACGATCAGGATGGCATTCTTGGCGGCAAGGCCGATCGTGGTGAGCAGGCCGACCTTGAAGTAGACGTCGTTGGTTTGGCCGCACAGAAGCGCGGCAGTCAGCGCACCGAACACCCCGATCGGCACCGACAGCATGACAGCGGCAGGAATCGACCAGCTCTCATAAAGCGCGGCAAGACAGAGAAAGACGACGAGCACGGAGATTATATAGAGTGGTAGCGCCTGACTGCCTGACAGTTGCTCCTGCCTGGACAGCGCCGTCCATTCGTAGCCGAAGCCTGACGGCAGCTTGCGGACCAGCTGATCGATCTCGGCCATGGCGTCGCCGGAACTGACGCCGGGGGCGCTTCCGCCCTGAATCTGGACGGCCGGCGAGCCGTTGTAGCGCTCGAGACGCGGCGAGCCGAACGTCCAGTGTCCGGTTGCGAAGGAGGAAAACGGCACCATCGTGCCAGAGGTGTTGCGGACATACCAGCGATCGAGATCCTCGGGCTGCATCCGGAAATCGGGAGCCGACTGGATATAGACTTTCTTGACGCGGCCGCGGTCGATGAAGTCGTTCACATAGCTGCTTCCCCAGGCCATGGAGAGCGTGGAGTTGATGTCGGCGAGATTGATGCCGAACGCGCTCGCTTTTTCCTGATCGATATCGATCGAGAATTGCGGCGTGTCGTCCTGGCCGTTCGGGCGCGTCCCGCTCAGCAGTCGGCTCTTCGCGGCCATGCCGAGCAACTGATCGCGCGCTGCGATGAGGCCGGCATGGCCGACACCGGTGACGTCCTTCAGGTAAAGGTCGAATCCGTTGCTGGTGCCGAGACCTTCAATGGCGGGGGGCGCCAAGGTGAAAATCTGCGCATCCTTGATCTTCGAGAATGCGCCCATGGCGCGGCCGGCGACCGCGTTGGCGGCAAGTTCGGGCGCTTTGCGATCGGAAAACTCTTTCAGCCGCACGAAGGCCATCCCTACGTTCTGTCCCAGACCGGAGAAAGAGAAGCCAGTGACAGTCATGACATCGGCGACGGCCCTTTCTTCCTGATCGAGAAAATACCGCGTCACCCGATCGAGCACGCGTTGGGTGCGATCGACGGTGGCGCCGACTGGCAATTGTGCACTCACCATGAGGATACCTTGATCCTCTTCAGGCAGAAATGAGTTGGGCAGTCGCGTGAACAACACCACTGCGGCCACGACAATCACCAAGAAGACTATCAACCCGCGCCAGGGGCGTCGCAGGCCTGCTCCTATGGTGCTGTGATAGCGGTCGGTGCCACGCTCGAGCACGCGGTTGAACCAACAAAAAAGCCCGGTCTTCTCCGAATGAGGCGTCGGATGACGCAGGAGGGTGGCGCAGAGCGCCGGTGTAAGGACCAACGCGACAACGACCGACAGCACCATGGCCGATACGATGGTCACGGAGAATTGGCGGTAGATCACACCGACCGAGCCGCCAAAAAACGCCATCGGAACGAACACCGCCGACAGGACGGTGGTGATACCGATGAGCGCACTGGTGATCTCACCCATCGATTTGCGCGTGGCGTCGCGTGGTGACAGCCCTTCGTCATGCATGACGCGCTCGACATTCTCGACGACGACGATGGCATCGTCGACCAGAAGGCCGATCGCCAGCACCATGGCGAACATCGTCAGCGTGTTGATCGAGTAGCCGAATACGGACAGCACGCCGAAGGTGCCGAGCAGCACCACCGGTACCGCAAGAGTTGGGATCAGCGTCGCGCGGATATTCTGCAGGAACACCAGCATAACCAGAAAGACGAGCGCGATCGCCTCGATAAGCGTGCGGGTGACTTCCTCAATGGAAATCTTGACGAAGGGCGTGGTGTCGTAAGGGTAGACGACCTTCATCCCGGGCGGGAATGTCGGGGAGAGCCCGGCGAGCACATCTTTGACCGCGGCAGCAGTGCGGATAGCATTGGCGCCGTTGGTGAGGTTCACGGCGAGGCCAGTCGCCGGCATGCCATTATAAGTCGAGACGCTCGTGTAATCTTCGGCGCCGAGTTCAACCGTTGCGACATCGTTCAGGCGCACCAGCGAGCCGCCGGCCGTGCTCTTCAGGATGATACTGCGGAACTGTTCCGGCGTCTGCAGGCGACTCTGCGCGGTGACGGTGGCATTGAGCTGCTGTCCCTTGCGCGCCGGCAAGCCGCCGAGCTGACCGGCTGAGACTTGCGTGTTTTGTGCTTGGATCGCGGCGGCGATATCGGATGGGGTGAGGGCATATTTGGCGAGTTTGTCCGGGTCGAGCCAGATCCGCATGGCATAACCCGAGCCGAAAAGCTGGGTATTGCTGACGCCCTCGATGCGTTTGAGGGTGTCGTTGAGCGTGCTCTTGACGTAGTCGGACAGATCGGTGTCGGTCATCTTACCGTCGGTCGAGACGAAGCCGACGACCATCAGGAATCCGGCAGAGGACTTGGTGACGGTAAGTCCCGTGCTTTGCACCATGGCCGGAAGCAATGAGGTGACAAGCTGCAGCTTGTTCTGGACCTGCATCTGCGCGACGTCGGGATTCGCTTTGGTGGTGAAAGTGAGAGTGATCTCGGCCTGGCCTGTCGAAGTCGACGTCGCAGTCATGTAGTCGAGATTGTCGAGCCCGGTCATGCCTTGCTCAATGACCTTGGTCACTGAATTCTCAACCGTCTGGCCATCCGCACCGGGATAACTGGCGGTGATCTGGATCGTCGGTGGTGCGATGTCCGGATATTGTGAGATCGACAGCCTGTTCAGTGCGAGAGCACCGCCGAGCATGATCACGATCGCGATAACCCAGGCGAAGATCGGTCGGTTGATGAAGAATGCGGAGAGCATGGATCAGCCCTTGCTCGACTGATCGCCGGAACTGGCAGGACGACGTGCGCGCACCTCTCCGGTCATCTCGTCGATTGTGACTTCGGCTCCCGCTGCTTGTTGCCCGGCGCGTACGAATTGCGTACCTTCCACGACCACGCGATCGCCATCCTTGACGCCGCCCGTGACCAGCCAGCTATGACCGACGCTGCGGCCAGTGGTGAGCACGCGCTCTTCGATCTTGCCGTCGCGGCCAAGGAACATAGCCGTCGCTTCACCTTTGGTATTGCGGGTGACGGCGCGTTGCGGCACCAGAAAACTATTAGGCGCCACACCTTCCTCAATGATCGCCCGGACGTACATGCCGGGTAGCAATACCCGCTCGGGATTGGGGAAGGTGGCCCGGACGGTGAAGGTGCCAGTCGCGGTGTTGACGTTAGCTTCTGCGAATTCGAGCTTGCCGGACAGCGGATAGATCGTTCCGTTTTCGAGTCTTAGCTTCACACTCACATTTGGTTCGGAGAGCTTTATTCGTCCGTCGTCGATCGCCTGGCGCAGGTTGAGCAGGTTCGTGCTGGACTGAGTGACATCGACAAAGACGGGATCCAGCTTACGGATTGTTGTCAGCACCGCAGCCTGGCCAGCAGTCACGAGAGCGCCGGGGGTCAGCGCGGATTTGTCCGTGCGACCGCCGATCGGCGCTTTGATCATTGTATAATCGAGATTGATCCTTGCCATCTCGACATTGGCTTTGGCGGTCGCGACATCGGCATTGGCTTGGCCCAGCGCCGCCTTGGCATTATCGAGGTCCTGCTTGCTGACCGCATTCTGCTTGACCAGCTCTTGGTACCGTTCGAGCTTGGCCTGCGCGTTGGGCACGGCAGCCTCGGCTTTCTGCTGAGCAGCGACGGCGCTGTCATAGGCCGCCTGATATGGAGCGGGATCAATCTGATAGAGAGGCGCGCCTTCAGCCACCTCACTGCCTTCCTCAAACAGGCGCTTCTGAATTATGCCAGCGATTTGCGGGCGTACCTCAGCCTCCAGCGAGGCGAGGATGCGGCCGGGCAATTCGGCCGTGATCGTGACGGATTGCGGATGCAACGTGACGACGCTGACCTCCTGACGTGCCGACGGCGCCGATGAGGACGATTGGTTCGATCCAGAATCGCAACCCGCCAGAATCAAAGCGGCTGCGCCGGCGCCGATCGCCGTAATCGCCAAACGAAAATCCATCAATCACACACCTTCACCGACAAGACTGGTCCTGAGCGTGCGTCAGGACATGGACCTGTTCCGTATCGATCTGGCGTTGGCCGACTGTTGAGGTTTGATGGAAATTGAGTGGAGATGAGTGTTGAGCACGTCCGTTCCGGGCGGCGTCGGCTTAAAAGCGATAACCGATTGGCACATCTCGAGACGTTCCGGGCGATCACAGATATGGATCAACAGGACAACCGAGGGCTTATGGAGGTATGATGGAGATTTGATGGATATCCCAAATTACGGGTTCGACGAAGTCCCCGGCTCCGGATAATCCCGGTGTCAGCAACTTGAAAGTTGATCATGAACGAGCTCGTTCTCGTCGTTGAAGACGAACCAGAAATCGGCAAGGTCCTCGACGCCTACCTGGCGCGGGAGGGGTTTAGGACAGTCTGGGCGGCCGATGGCAAGGTCGCGCTGGATCACCACGCGATCCTGAAACCTGATCTTGTTCTTCTGGATATCAAAATGCCGAAGCTCGATGGCTGGCAGGTATTGGCCGAGCTGCGACGCCGGGGAACGACGCCTGTCATCATGATCACGGCGCACGATCAGGATACCGATCGGCTACAGGGATTGCATCTCGGCGCCGACGACTATGTGGTCAAGCCCTTCAACCCCAGCGAGGTTGTGGCGCGCGTCAAAGCAGTCCTGCGGCGCACGAGCCCTTTCGCCATCAATGCCGTGCTGAGGATAGGCAAACTTGAAATCGATCTGGAAAGTCATCTCGCCAAGGTCCTGAACGGTGATACGTCAATTCCGTTACATCTTACGCTTACCGAATTTCGACTGATTGCCTATATGGCGAAGGCGCCAACCCGAGCCTTCAATCGGAGCGAACTGGTCGATGCCTGCCTTCCAGGTGGCGATGCCCTTGAACGCACGGTCGATAGTCATGTCAGCAATCTCCGTCGGAAGCTCGAAGAGGCCGGTGCTTCGGGTATGCTCTCCGTAGTGCGTGGCATTGGCTATCGATTGGCGGCAATATGAGACGCTATCGCCTGAGCCGCCAGATCGCACTGTCAATGAGCGCCGTCGCGGTCATTGCAGCGATGATCGTCTTCCTTGGTTTCGCGATCTTTTACGCCATTCTATTTACCTATTGGCCGCCCCTTGATAACGGTCCGCCTCCGCTGTTGCCGACAGGGCCGGACTACATCCTGATCGCGATCTTCGTTCTTCTCAGCCTGGTTCTTGCGATCATCGTTGCACTTCGTCTGACAAAGCGAATTCTCGCGCCACTCAACTCGGTCGTTGAAGGCGCGCGAAAAATCGCGGCGGGGGATCTCACCGCGCGCGCCTCTCCAGGTGACCCGTCGTTGGGCGAGGCTGCTCAACTGGTGGGAGATTTTAATGCCATGGCGCAGAGATTGGAGGATATGACTGCGGCGATGATATCGTGGAACGCAGCAATCGCGCACGAGCTTCGAACCCCGTTGACGATTCTGCGCGGCCGATTGCAGGGATTGACTGATGGCGTGTTCGTGCCGAGCGATGACCTGTTTCGTACGTTGTTGTCGCAGGTCGAAGGTCTGTCGCGGCTTGTCGAAGATTTACGGATCGTGACCCTGTCCAACAGCCGTAGGCTCGAGATGCGGTTCGAAACCATCGATATCGAGCAAGAGGTTCGACAGGCAGTGAATGCCATGCGGCCAGCTCTCGCGGAGGCGGGCTTCTCTATCGAATTGATCACCCGCCCAATTCTCCTTCCGTGCGATGGCGTTCGGTTGCGGCAAGCCTTGCTCGCTCTTCTCGAGAATGTACGCAGTCATGCGACGCCAGGACTGTTGCGAGTTATCATGCATGTTAATATTGCCGGCCTCGTCATCGCCATCGAGGATCAGGGCCCGGGCCTCAGTCCCGACTTCGCGTCGCACGCCTTCGATGCCTTCGCGCGCGCCGAGCCCTCGCGATCGCGGGAATTCGGCGGATCGGGGCTCGGCCTGCCAGTCGTTCGAGCCATTGCCGAAGCCCATCATGGGGAAGCGAGATATCGCTCCTCACCATGTGGCGGATCGATTTTCGAGATCGTTCTCCCGATCAGCAAGTCACATCCTGTTACCTAGCATTCGTAACTACACCTGTCGGCGGTTCTTTGAAGATAGTACTCGACGACGGCTCCGGTGATTGAGCTGGCAGACCACTACAAGATACCTCCAAAATGGTGGCGTCCAATCCGGTCTCGTCAGCACCGAAAGGAAAAGGGAGAAATAGAAAGGCGAGGATGATGATATCTGGTGGAATAGATCAGCGCGGCGGTGCCAGGCGCCGATGCGCTCATTTGTTAAGAAATCTCCGAAGGATAATATCAAAGTAACGGCGCAGATTCTCGGGACGGGATACAACTAATCTGAGAAAAGAAATAAGAGGTTGGGGAGCATTGCACGCCGTAGCACCAGTAGCGTTGGCGGACCAAGCCGCAGCCTCTGTTAGTGGCAGACCCGGATACGCCGCGACACCCATGCGCCGCGCCAATCGTCCCAGTAGGGTCGGCTATTAGTCCAATAGCAGTCGGGTTCGTCGAAAGGCTCGGGTTCGACATAGACTGGCGACGGAGCATAATCATCATAGTGCGGTCGGCCGATCGTGGCGCCCAGTAACGCCCCTGCTGCGAGGCCGCCAATGACGCCGGCGGCGACATCACCGCCGCCGGCATGTGCCGGAATCACGGGAGTCGCCATCAACGGCAACAATGCGCCGATCATGAAAACGCGTTGAATCCATCGCATCGTCAATCTCCAATGCCATACTACCAAACAGGATTGGCTACGGCAGATAGGCCAACATTATGTCGGGCCAGTGCTGAAGATTGATCTGTCGTGGAGATTTCGTGGAGATAGTGTGGACATGAGAGGCTATGACTTGATCAGCACGTGATACGTGTTGAAACGCCGGCATTCTGGTAGATCCCACGACTGCTTCTCGTCTGGATAGATTCGCGACGTCTGCACATCGTCAGGCATTGTGGTCTCATTGCGCAGGGAGCTCTGTCGTTTTGGTGCCGCAGGGGGAGACATTCACTCCTCCTCCGACGCCGTTCCTGCGTAATCATATGTTATGACTGAGCTTGACATCTCTGAGACGAGCGCTCGGAGCATTTAGCCAACACCGATCGACCTAGGGCAGATCAGTCGTTTCTCGACTTCGTGTGCGCATCGCGAACGACATGTCGCGGACCGGAATCGGGCCGGCGTGACAGTGGGGCGAGGCCTACGAAGCCGCCGGCGCTTTGGCTCAACGAAAGAAGATCGTTGTCCCGTCGCTGGTGTGCGAGGATTTGCAGATATTTGCTGCCGACGGTCTCGCTCTGGCAGGTCGAAATAGAATCTGAAATGTGATTGCGGCGCGGTATCGGTAGCTGGTTCAAACAATGCGTGGGAGAACGTCGGTTCGGCGGTCCTTATCGAAATAGCGGTGTTTCAACGCACCGGCGACGTGCAATATGACCAGAGCAAGCAGGCTGTAGGCGAGCGTCTTGTGCAGAGACTGAAACAGTTTGAATCGACCATCATCCTTCGGCAGGAGTTCGGGAAGGTGGATGCCGAAGAAGAACACTCCATCGCTGTCAGTGTAGGAGCTGGACATCGCATAGCCCATCAGTGGAACAATCAATAGCAGTGCGTACATCGCGATGTGCACGGCCTGTGATAGAATTCTCTCGGCGGTTGGGAGCGGGGCCGGTCCGGGCAGCCTTGACATTGCGCGGATCGCAAGCTGCGTAAGAACGATCAAGAGTGCCAGCACGCCGAAGGATTTGTGCAAGGGATAAAGCAGATTGAATTTCGCCGCGATGGCGTCATCAAGAACGGTCATCGTCCAGCCGGCTGTGATGAGGCCAAGAACCAGCAGGGCGCGCACCCAATGCAGGATCCGCAGTGCTGCCGGATACTTATCGATCGTTGGCTGAATTTCGTGGCTCACGCTGAGAACCCTTGTCAGAAATGGTTGAATGCGCAGTCAACAGGTGCCCGCCAATGTAAAGCCGAGCGGTTCAATGTCGTTGGTATTTACGTTTGTATATCCTGGTAGAGAGCGACACTCAGAATGGCGGGTGTGTAGCCCCGGCGCCGGATCTCGGAAAACACCTCTCAACAGAACAAGAGCGGCAGCATTGTGACATTGAGAAAAACATGGCTTGGCTTGAGCGAGAGGTGCAGATCGAGCGTGGTTCGACCATCGTCAGTGCGGAACGTACAGAGATTTTCGCATTTCAGATATGCGTCGAGAGTCACGCAGATTCGCGGTTTATCTTCCACAAAGCGGATAAGAGCGGTCATCGGAAACAAGGTCGGCATCACGGGATATGGCTTTCTGGCACGCGGGCGAGCTTTCCGTCGACCTCTTACTGGCCATCTCCAGAAAATCTCCATAGATTCTCCATGATAGATGGACTGTTGTTGGCGATGATGTTGCGATCGACCCTGTCGGGCGGATTTATAGAAGCTGAAACAAACGTTGGATCGCGGCGACCCTGTGAGGACCAATACGCATGCATACCAATCCCGTCCGTATCGCTATCTATGCACTTGCGGTGCCTTTGGCTATCTCGCTTGGTCTCTCACGCGACGCCGCAGCAGGCCGTACCAAGTCGAAAATGGATCCCTTTGGAGTCTGGCTAACTCGGGCAGGCGACGCCAAGGTGATGCTGAAACCATGCGGCGCAGCAGTATGCAGCAAGGTAATATGGCTGAAGCAGCCGATCGATAGTGCAACGGGCAAACCTCAGGCCGATGACAAGAACCCGAATCCGTCTCTCAGAATGCGTCGGATCGTGGGCCTTCAGATCTTCTTCGACATGCTGCCCTCTACATTGAACTCATGGATGGGGCGAGTTTATAACGCTGATGACGGCAAGAGCTATGCCAGTACAGTTACGCTAATTGATGCCGCATGACTGGAAGTCCGGGGGGCGCCGGTCCGTTTTGCGGAAGTGAAATATGGACTCGGGTCGCGCGATAGACTCCCGTCGAGATACGAGGGCGCGCTTCACGTCTTGAGATTATTCAATTCCATCAACAACAAGCGTTCGCGAGTATGGCGGCGAGGGGATGTCACAGCTATACTCGAGTTGATGGCTGAATCTAACGTTATGTTGGCGGGAATCGCTCCGTTGGCGAAATGATCCGGATGCTATTAGTTACCTTTGCAAATTATCCAGCGAGTTTCGATATCAATACCACGGTCAGCAAACTGGTCGGCATGTCCTACGTAGATGTCGAACGCGTTTGCACCGACGCCATCAAGAAAGCCGTTTTGAAGAAACGAAAGTCGGTGAGCGAGACGGAATTTGCCGCTGCGCTTCGGCAGGAGTTGCGGCGCAAGGGGCTAACATCCCGCCGGACCACCTAGTGTTCAGCCGGCATGGCGAAACTTCCACACTTGCCGCTTGAGCGGCTGGACAAGACGCTTGACCGGCGCCGGGTCCCAGCACCGGTCACTCCGCCCGCGCGGGGAAGCGGCCATGCCGCCAGCATCACGACGCAGATTGATTCTGTTGCTGCAGAGCAGCTCGCGCTCCCGAAGGTCGAGGGAATTGATCCCGAGTTGATCCTGAAAGTGCAATTGAGCGCTCCGATCCAGGAAGACACATGGCGCACCGCAGGATTCAAAGTCCTTGCCCAGGAACCGGGTGGCATCCTCGTCCTGTTCAACGATGACTCCGAGCTGAAAGCATTTCGTTAACGATTGGACGAGTATCAAAAGGGCACCCAGGGCGACGCAAAGAACCCGGCCTACAATCAGCTCTTTGCTGCGATCGACGAGGTTCGCAGTCTCTCAGTTACTGACCGCATTGGTCTGCGGCTTCGCGCCGAGGGAAAATCACCCGCGGCTGATTTCGAGCCACGGTTAAACTTTACAATCGATATCGAGCTCTGGGATGCGCCGACGCAGCTTGACCGAGAGGTCCGTGTCCAGAAGATTGTCGAGAAGGCCGGTGGCGAAATTCTGTCACGCTATATCGGATCAGCAGGCCTGATTGTGCTTCGCGCGCGCATGCGCGGATCGGTTTTGCGAACCCTGCTTGAGCTGCCGGCAATCGCGCGTATCGATCTTACCCCCATTCCCGATCTCGGCGAGCGCGACGCGCCGACGGTGACGATTGCTGATGCGACCGTATCACCCCCTCCCGATGATGCGCCCCTAATCGGAATCGTCGACAGCGGAAGCGTCGAGCATCCGCTGCTTGCATCGTCCCTTGTGCAGTCTATCGGGGTGCCCGAGACATTGGGCACGGCCGACATATGGGGGCACGGAACCAAAGTCGCAGGGATCGCAGCCTTTGGCGATATCCGTGAATGCGTCGCAAGGGGTGTCTTTGAAAGCCCCGTGCGCATCATCTCGGCGAAGGTCGTCAATGATGAAGGGCGGTTCGACGACGCGGCAACAATCCCGGACCAAATGGAAAGGGCTATCCGCGCGCTTCACGCTCAGGGATGCCGGATCATCAATATCGCGCTCGGTGACATGCATCGTATCCCATATGACGGCGGCCGCGTATCGCCATGGGCTGCCACGCTCGATACGCTGGCACGCGAACCCGACATTGTCATTATCGTGTCAGCAGGAAATTCCAGCTCGGGCGACCGCGCGCCCTAGGGCGACGCGCCAGAGAAAATCACTCAGGCCTATCCTGACTACCTGGTATCGGCTGAAAATCGGGTCGTTGAACCCGCTACCGCCGTCGTCGCGCTCACTGTCGGCAGTCTTGCTCACGCCAACGGCTTGCCGACGGACGGTTCGGGCGGGGCAGAACTCAGATCCATCACCTCCCTAAACTTTCCCACTCCGGTAACTCGGTCCGGCCCCGGGCCAAATAATGCGATAAAACCGGATTTGGTTGATTCTGGCGGGACGGTTCTATTCGACGGGATGACGCAGAAGATTCTCACCGGCGATCACTATGCCAGCGCCGGTATGTTGACGTTACGCCCAACGTACCTTGAGGGATTATTGACCTCGTCAACTGGCACGTCGATGGCGGCGCTGCGTATCGCCTACAAAGCGGCCTTGCTTCTTCGCGCGATGCCGGCAGCTTCAGCCAATATGATCCGCGCGCTCTTGGCGCTTTCGGCAGATGCGCCAGCGGATGCTTTGCGCTGTCTGCAGGCGTTCGATCCGGACAAGCAGCGCGGCGGCAGCCAAGAGCTGAGTAGTCGGAAAGATGTGGGCGGCGGGATCTGGCGAACTACAATGATGCACAATCCCATCGCGATCTCTTTGAGGCACTTATCCTCAAGGGCCTTTTCAAACATCGCGCAGCGTCACTTTCGAGGAAATTCCACGATGCAGCGTTTGTGCATGCCCAGCGAAATGCGCGGCGAATCGCGCTAGTCAAAGATCACTTAAGATACTACTCATAGGCTCATGCGGTTGTTTGACGCCAGCGAAGCCCGAAGGGCCTTTGCCCTATCGATGGAATCCGGGCAGTCCTTCGCACGGCTTTCAACCCGCTTCTTCCCTTCTCGGGTCGGAGGAGCGCGCAGGCTCGGCAGGAACGATGACGCGAGAAATTGTTCGACGGCACTTTGCAAAGGTGAACGACAAGTGGGGTGAGGTTGAGGATTTGCAAACTCGTGGTGTCGCGTTCGATAGGGCGCGGTCCTCTTTTTGCGTATTGTTCGCCTCATCAGAAGAGGAGCGCCTGAAAGAGCTGTACGCGCGTACGGCACGAACAAGGGTTGATGTTGTTTCGTGTCCTTCGCTTGGTCACCTGTGGGCTATGGGCGCATACTACGAATTGGAAATGCTGCTTGCTTGAACAAGACGCAAGCGGCAAGATCAATTTCAGTCGTGCTACGAATGAGAGAGCGGAGAATTTGCTGTGATCAGGACGATCCTCAGGCAGCCAGCACAGTTCATTGAGCAATCTTATTGCGCATCGTCATGTGAATCTTCCATCGTCAATGTGTTTCTTATGGATCGTAATGGATACTTGGTTTTTTTGAGTGCTGAAAATTCTCGTGCGGAATCAGCAGCGAAGTATTTTTCGGTATGAATGACGGCATCGTGCTCGCGTAGCGAATGGATCGCGGACGAGGGCCAGTTCAGAGATCGAAGAACACTGTCTCGTTGTCGCCCTGCAGATGAACGTCGAAGCGGTAGGTCGCCGCGCCGTTCTCCTTGCTGGCGATCAGCGTGCTGCGACGCTCGTCCGGCACCAGCGCGAGGATCGGATCGGCGGCGTTGGCCGCGTCGCCCTCGAAGTAGATCCGGGTCATGGTCTGCCGGGTCATGCCGCGCGCGAACACCGCCATCACGATATGCGGTGCCTGCGGCTTGCCCTTCGGCCTCGGGACGCTGCCGGGCTTGACAGTGTGAAACGAGAACTCGCCGTGCGGATTGGTGCCGCAGCGACCAAAGCCCTTGAACGCCGAATTCGGCACGCCGCGTGTGTCCTGCGAATTGACGAAGCGGCCCTGCGCGTCGGCCTGCCAGATCTCCAGCATCGAATCCGGCACGGCGTTGCCGTCGCCGTCGAACACGCGGCCGACGATGCGGATGCGCTCGCCCGAGACATCCGGCGTCAGGAGATCGTTACTGAACGCATCATTCCAGGCATAGGCGCCGACCGGCGTCAGCCCGTACCTGAAATAGGGGCCGACGGTCTGCGAAGGCGTAATCTTAGTCATCATCGGAATCCAATGGAGTCGCATTGCGTCCGCGCAGCACGATATCGAAGCGATAGCACAGCGCCCAATCCGGCTGAGTGTTTTCGAGATCGAACGTGGACACCATGCGCAGCCGCGCCTTTTCGTCAGTCACCGAATTGAAGATCGGGTCATGGGCGAACAGCGGATCGCCGGGGAAATACATCTGGGTGACGATGCGCGAGATGAACGAATGGCCAAACACGGAGAAGTGGATGTGGGCCGGCCGCCACGCGTTGTAGTGGTTGCCCCATGGATAGGCGCCGGGCTTGACGGTGATGAACTTGTAATAGCCTTGCGCGCCGGTCCGGGCGCGGCCGGCGCCGGTGAAATTCGGATCGATCGGCGCGGGGTGCTGATCACCGACATGGATGTAACGGCCGCAGGCATTCGCCTGCCAGATTTCGACCAGCGTATCGGGTACGCCGCGGCCATCCTCGTCGCGCACATGACCATGGACGAAGATGCGCTCGCCGAGCGGCTCGCTCTCGTGCTGGATCGTCAGGTCGTGATCGTGCTCGCGCACGGTCTCGTGGCCATAGACCGGCCCGGTCAGTTCGGACAACGTATGGGGCATCACGATCAGCTGCTTCGTCGGCGCCCGTTTGATCGTACTCTTGTAGTCGGGCGACAGGCGGGGCGCGTGCGCCGCATTGCTCTCGCGCGGATAGATCAGGGGCATGTCGACGATTTCGAATCTTCGCGGGCGGCACGTGCGGCGTAGTCTGCCGCACCGGAAATAGCGTGATAACCCTGAAACTGAATGATCCCCTCGTAGCCAAAATTTCGGCCGATGCCCGACTTCTTGAACCCTCCGAATGGGCCGCGACCGTCCTGGGCGGCGGGACCATGCGCATTGATATAGGTGTAACCCGCCTCCAGTTCGCGCGCGAGCATCAATGCGCGATCGCGATCAGCAGTCCAGACCGACGAACACAGGCCGAATTCGCTGTCGTTCGCCATCCGCACCGCCTCGGCGTCGGTATCAAACGGCAGAATCGGCAAGACCGGGCCGAACTGTTCTTCGGCGACGACGGACAGTCTGCTGTCGGGATTAAACACGAGCGTGGGTCGCTGGAAGTAACCGCCGTCATACAGCTCCTGATCGGGTACATATCCGAATTCCCGAACGTCGGCCCCTGCCTGACGTGCCTGCCGGATCATGCTGGTGACAACGCCAAGCTGTTTGGCGTTGTTCATCGGGCCCATCGTTGTCTCGGGTAACAGACCATCTCCGATCACCTGTCGGTCGCAATCTGAACTCAACCCGTCAATGACTTCGTCGTAGCGCGAGCGATGGACATAGAGCCGCTTGAGTGCCATGCAAATCTGGCCTGTCGACATGAACGCCCCGAGATAAAGCCGTTGAAACGCGGCGTCGTCGAGTACGGCATCGTCCAGCAGGAGGCCTGCGTCATTGCCGCCGAGTTCCAGCGTCACTGGCGTGATGTGCTCGGCGGCGACTCGCATGACGTGCCTACCGACATCGACTGAGCCAGTAAAATTGACTTTGCGGACGAGCGGATGTCCGACCAGAGGATCTCCGATCTGGCTCGATGTGCCTGTCACCACGTTGACCACGCCGGACGGCAGAACGCGCGCGATCTTCTCAAGCGTGAGTGCCGGCACCAGCGTAGCGTTGTTCGCCGGCTTCACGACCACCGTGTTGCCCGCCATCAGCGCTTGCGGAAGTTTTGCGCCCAGAATAGCCAGAGGCCAGTTCCACGGAACGATTAGTGCCGCGACGCCGCGCGGCTGGCGCGTTACAATTGTGTCGAGCGCGTCGCCCGCGATGTATTCGTCGCGCGCGAGGCGATCGGCATACGCGGCGACCTGGCGAAATCGCTCGCCGAGGCGACTGATTTCCAGATGAGTTTCGCTTAGGATCTTGCCGTGTTCGCGACAGAACAGCCGAGCGCGGAAATCGACGTCGGCCGCATCCTCGGTCAGTACCTCGGCGACCTCGCAGAGCAAGGCGGCCCGCTCGGCGTAACTCAGCGCGGCCCATGATGGAAAGGCCGCATGGGCGGCGCGCACGGCATCGTCGACGTCATCGACGGTCGCCGCCGCAGCGCGCCCAACCAGTTCGCTTGGCCTTGCCGGATTGAAGACGTCACATGTCCCTCCATCACGGGCGGGCCGGGCCTCGCCGTTGATGAACAGCATGGTCTCGATCGTCCTGGTCTGGGTCATTGCATGAGTCCTTGTCGCTAATCGAACGTCAATAGATGGCTCAATACGGTAGGCCTACGTAGTTCTCTGCCAGGACCTCCATGGCGGCGGCCGAGCCGAGCGTGTAGTCGAGTTCGGCCTGATGGATTCGTTTGGTGAAATCGTCGTCATCTGCGAACTCGTGCAGCATCTTGGTCATCCACCAGGAGAACCGCTCGGCTTTCCACACACGCGCCAGTGCGCGCGACGAATAGGCGGCGATGCCGGCGTTAGATCGTTCCCCATAGAATTCACGGAGCCCTTCGAACAGGTAGTGCACGTCACTGGCCGCGAGATTCAGTCCCTTGGCGCCGGTCGGTGGGACAATGTGGGCGGCGTCGCCAGCGAGAAAAAGGCGGCCGAATTGCATTGGCTCGACGACAAAACTGCGCAATGGCGCGATTGATTTTTCGAACGATGCGCCGGTCACGACGCTATCGGCAATAGACTCTGGTAGTCTGCGGCGCAGTTCATCCCAGAATGCGTCGTCGGACCAATCGCTTGCGAGCTCGTTCGCAGGGACTTGCAGATAGTAACGGCTGCGCGTCGGACTACGCATCGAGCACAAGGCGAAGCCGCGGGGGCTTTTGCAATAGACAAGTTCGTCGCGGCATGGCCGCACGTCGGCGAGAACCCCAAGCCATCCAAAGGGATAGATCCGCTCGAATTCCGTAAGTGCTGTCGCTGGCACGGATTCTCGGCAGATCCCATGAAATCCATCGCAGCCAATGATGAAGTCGCAATCGATCCGATGCGAACTGCCGTTCTTCTCGTAAGCGACAGAGGGATGATCGGTATCAAAATCGAGCGGCATCACCGATCGCGCATCGAAAATCGTGCTGGCGCCAACCGCGGCCCGCGCATCCATCAGATCGCGCGTCATTTCGGTTTGGCCATAGACCGTGACGGACTTTCCTTTGGTAAGGCCCGCCATATCGACACGACGCGCGCGACCGTTGAACGCTATCTCGAATCCCTCGTGCGGAATTCCGTCGGCCTTCAGCCTGTCTGCACAAAGCGCCTGATGCATCTGCGCGACTGTGCCTTGCTCAAGCACACCAGCGCGGACGCGCCCGAGGATGTACTCGCGATCGACGCGGTCGAGGATGATGGCATCGATACCGGCACCATGAAGTAACTGTCCCAATAACAGCCCGGAAGGCCCGGAGCCGATAATTGCAACCTGTGTGCGCATGTGTGCTCCCAGTCAGAAATAGAAGTTTGGCCCCAGAAACGCGTGCGAATGCGGTGCCCGACAGGCTGCTCGTAGGCTGTGACGCGTCGTGAGATGTCGCTCAGGCGTTGCGGCCTGACACGGTTTTCCGATGCGCGTAAGCGGCACCAGATTTCTGCGTGGGGGAACATAGGGAGGCGGTCGATAATTGAGTACCCGCAATCTGGGTATCTTGATTATCTTTGGTTATCACTTGCCGCGCATGCTCAGGATTCTTGCAGTATCGTACTGGCGCGGCGGCGGATGCAGTTGGCCATCTCTTCGGCGGCTGGCGTCAACGGGACGCCGGCCCGGCTCAACATCGCAATCACGAACGGGGAAATCGTTTCCCGAATTGGTATTCTAACCAATTGGCGCTGGTGCTCTATCGCCTTGAACAGCCGAGCGGGAAAGGTGCAAAGCGCACCGGAAATCTCCACGATACCGATTGCAGCGAAGTACGACTCCGCTTTTGTTCTGGCAACCGGCGGTGCGAGTCCATGATCGCGGAAAGATTTCTCGAAGACGTCGCCGGGGCCCTCCGCGGTGCCGAGCATGATCCATTGTGCATCGACCAGATCAGTCAGCGACCTGGCACGTGCAAACGGTGAATTCTTGCTGGTGATAACGATGGTTTCGGTAACCACGAGTTGCTCGACATGAAATTCCCGCGCAATTCCGGACGGTGGCATCGGCCCGATCAACAGATCGATCTGCCCGTCGCGCAAAGGGGGCAGCGACACTGGATAAAGCGCATCAATGATGTGGACATCCACCAGCGGATATTTCCGGCGGAACGACATCAGCGCCTTGGGTATGACCAATGCTGCGCCCAAGGGCGAAACGCATATTTTGACGGAGCCGGCATTGCCACCGCGTCGCTGGTCGACCTCTTGCTCGAGACGCTGGATCTCCTGAGCGATCGAACGAACCCGAGCGAGGATCGCATGGCCGGTCTCGGTTGCTACGACGCCTCGGGGTGTGCGCTGGAAAAGCGCGACACCCAACTCTGACTCCATCTGCCTCAGGCTTTTCGTTAGTGCCGGCTGAGTACGTTTCAGGCGTTTGGCCGCGGCGCGCAGACTCCCGGTCTCCGCGATGGCGATCATGGTGTGGATATGCTGCAGTCGCACGATATTCCCAAAACTTATGGCGAACACCAATTTGGTAGCTATCGGTAATCACATCATCCCGATTAGGCTTTGTAAATGGGATAGCCGCCTGGAGGCGGGAGGAAGCAGAATTGTCCGACCATTTCGCAATTACCGGGGTATCGAGCGGCATTGGCGCCGAACTGGCTAAATGTCTTCGTGCATCGGGCCATCGCATCACGGGCTTCGACCTGCGCGAACCGCAGATGGAGCTCGACGGGTTTATCCGGGTGGATTTGTCCGATCCGGCGGCAATTGCGGCGGCCATTGACGCTGCGCGCGGCCCGTTCAACGGCCTATGCAATATCGCGGGCTTGCCGCCGCGCGAAGGCCTCGAGGCGAATATACTTCAGGTCAACTTCATTGGGCTTCGCCAGTTCACTTACGGGCTGCTCCCGAAACTCGCGCGCGGGTCGGCTATCGTCAACATGGCGTCGCGCGCCGGCCATGGCTGGCGGGATAACGTGGGCCAGATTACGCGCTTTGCAGCGTTGCGCGGCGGGTCCGACGTTGAGAATTTCGTCGTTACCGAACAAATCAATCACCTTCGCGCCTACAACCTTTCGAAGGAAGCGTTGATCCTTTGGACCTATGCGGAAGCGGAGCCGATGGTGGCTCGCGACATACGCATCAACTCGATCAGCCCGGGAGCCGTCGCGACGGGCATTCTCGACGATTTCGCCAATGCGTTCGGTGAGCGGATGGTCAAGAATGTCGCCCGGGCCGGGCGCGTGGGAACGCCGGAGGAGATCGCGCGCGTTGCAGCGTTTGCACTGCGGCCTGAAAGTTACTGGATGAAGGGCATCGATATTCCGCTCGATGGGGGAATGGGAGCCTTCGCGATTTCCGATGAGCTTGGTCTGGACGCTTTGCGCCTGAGCTAAGGGGAACGACATGGCTATACCGATCTATGATGTCGACTTCTATTCGGACGAGTTCATTCTTGACCCGTATCCGCACTACGCAAAGATGCGCGAACTCGGATCGGTCGTCTGGTTGCCTCGGAACAACGCCTTCGCATTGTCCCGCTATGCCGAGGTGACAAAGGCGCTGCGAAGCCCCAAGCTGTTTATTTCATCCAAGGGGTTGTCGCTCAGTCAGAAAGTAAACGACCTGCTTGTCGGCAGCACGCTTAATTCAGATCCTCCCGAACACGATCTCACTCGCTCAATCACCGCCGCGCCACTTCTGCCCGGTGCGCTGCGAATGATCGAGGATCGCATCCGCGCCGCGGCGGATGGTCTCGTCGCGCATCTTGTGACGCGAGGCCAGTTCGACGCTATTGCCGACCTTGCTCAGTATCTTCCTGTCACGATTGTCGCCGAACTCGTGGGTCTGCCCGATGCAGGACAGGAAAAGATGCTTCAGTGGGCGTCCGCAACCTTCAATTTGTTTGGATCGGAAAATCAGCGCACGCGCGACGCGTTCGAAGATCTTAAGGATTTGCGCGCATTTCTGGACAAATACGGAACTCCCGAGCAGTTGAAGCCGGGCGGCTGGGCGGCACGCATTTTCGAAGTCGGACCTGAGCAGGGGCTATCTTACGAATCCTGCGCACAGTTGATGCGGGATTACATCAATCCTAGTCTTGACACCACGATCTCCGCGACCGGTCAGGCGATCCGCCTGTTCGCGGAAAATCGCGATCAATGGCAGCTGATCCGAAACGATGCCTCTCTGATTCCCAATGCTGTCGAAGAAGTCGTTCGTTATTCGTCGCCCATTCGCGCATTCTCACGGTTTGTCGTGCAGGATACCGAACTGGCGGGCGCGTTATTGCCAAAGGGGGCACGCGTTCTGGCAATCTATGCCTCGGCCAATCGGGACGAACGCAAATTCTCCAACCCGGATAACTTTGATATCCGACGGGATGTGCACGATCATGTCGGTTTTGGCACCGGCATACACATGTGCATGGGGATGCATCTTGCGAAGCTGGAAATCATCAGTCTACTTGAGGCCTTGCGACGTCGCGTCGAACGCTTCGAACTCGCCGGCGCGCCGGTCATTGCGATGAACAACACGATTCGAGCCTATCAATCTCTCCCGGTTCGCGTTGAGGGGAGGGACATCGCTGATGGCGCCCCGGCAGTGCAGTCTCGCGAGGCACAATCGGACTGGATCGATGTCGTGGTTCATGAGCGTCGCGCGCAGGCCGAGGATATTATTTCGCTTGAGCTGCGCGACCCGGGCGGCAAGGCGTTGCCGTCTTTCGAGGCCGGGGCTCACGTCGATGTCCGCATCCGCAGCGGATTGGTTCGCCAATATTCGCTCTGCAACGATCCGATCGAAACGCATCATTATCGATTAGGCATTTTGCTCGATCCGGCATCGCGCGGAGGATCGGCTTCAATCCATGCCGGGCTCATGCCGGGGCGGACGATTTCCATCGGAACTCCGCGCAATAAATTTCCTTTGCAGCGTCTGGCCAAACACTCGCTGCTTTTCGCCGGCGGCATCGGGATTACGCCGATCCTGGCCATGGCTTATGCCTTACAACGGGCTGGCCAGAGCTTCGAGATGCATTATTGCGCCCGTTCGGCTGACAAGCTGGCATTCCGTGATGATCTCAAGACGTTCAGCGATTCCCTCCACATTCATCTCGACGACGGCTCGCCGGCACAACGACTTGCCATCGAAGATGTGCTGCGGGAGAGGGGATCGGATAGGCATCTGTACGTCTGCGGCCCTGGCGGTTTCATGGATTACGTCGTCAACTCCGCCCACAAGCTTGGATGGGACGGCTCATGCATCCACACCGAGCGATTCGGCGCGGAGGTGAACACTGACGGGGCGCCATTTAAGGTCGTCGCTGCGCGGAGTGGAAAGACGCTGGAAATCCGGCCGGGTGAAACGATCGCGGGGAGGCTGCAGGAGGCCGGAATCGAGGTCAATATGTCCTGCCAATCAGGCGTCTGTGGTACCTGTTTGACCCGCGTGCTTGATGGCACGCCGGACCATCGCGACCTCGTGATGACGGATTCCGAAAAAGCGGGCAACGGGAAGATCGCAATTTGCTGCTCGCGTTCAAAGTCCCGCCAACTCGTGCTTGACATCTGATATGAGATGCCGCGTCGGGCGCAAACCACACGCCGACTGCTAACGGATTGCCGCCACCGGTGATGGAATTTAGGTACTTCGTCTGGATGGACGTTGCGCGGTACTGCTTTTTACATGATCGTCATCGATCAAACCTTCCTTGCGCATCTCTCCGACCTGCTCACGCAGGATTTCCGCAAGAGCCACGATTCCTGCCGGGCGGAGGCGCCCGCGCGGGAACATGATGCCGACGAGCCGCATCTGTGCGGGAAATTGCGTTACGACGGTTTTGATGAGGCCGCGCGAAATGTCTCCGGCGAAAACGACGCGCGGCAGGATGCCGACAAGGTCGCTCGTGAGCAGCGTCTCTTTGATGAATCCGAAGTCGTTCGTCTGCAGAGCATTCGGGCCGGGATGGATGCCAATGTTGGTCAGCAATTGCAGCACTTCACCATATACCTTTTGCCGGCTGGACGGCAGAATGAGTTCGAATTGCGCAAGGTCCGCGCCCTCGATCGGCTGACGATCCAGCAATGGATGGCCGTCGCGAACGACAATCGACAATGGTTCGCGATATAGGATCTGACGCTGGAATTCGTTGCGGGTGATCGTTTCGTAGAGCCGCCCGACCATCATGTCGAGTTCGCCGGCAGCGACTGAGGCGAGCAGCTCGTCAGTCAATCCCTGTGAAATTCGCACGCCGAGTGCGGGGTAGCGCTCCCGGAGTTTTGCGATCGCGCGAGGGAGCAACCCAGCCGCCGCGACCGGCAATGCGCCGATCGCAATGACGCCGCTTTCGCCGGTATCGAGACGAACGACGTCGTCCTTGAGCCGCTCCAGTTCGGCCAAAATCAATCGCGCGCGATCAACAACAGCGACACCGAAGACGTTGCTGCGAACGCCACGTGTCGTGCGGTCGAAAATGCGGACGCCAAGCGCTTCCTCGACTTCTTTCACGCTCTTGGTCAGTGCGGGTTGGGTAATTCCGAGCGCACGAGCCGCTTTCGAAATGCTCTCATGCTGGGCAACCGAAACGATGACACGTAGCTGCCTCAGCTTGAGATGATGTTCGAGATGGAATTTCCGAACCGTGGCCACGTTTGTTGCTCGCCAATCAGGGGCTACTTACGATATAACCGGTTGGTAATGGATATCATCTCATTTTGAATATGACAACGTAGTAAGCCTCCGCTAGCTCTAAAGCCGTACGGGATCGACCCCAAGCGAGAGGCCGCAATGACTGTAACCGTCGACGAGAATACGCCTGAGGTGTCGGCATCGGCACCCGCGTCGACCAGGACCAGTCTTGTCTTGCTGGGGACCAAAGGCGGGCCTCGACCAGGCGGCGAACGCGCCGCTCCCGGCCAGGTCATTCAGGTCGACGACGTATACTATCTGATCGATTGCGGAAATGGAGTGTGCTGGCAGCTCGCCAAGGCTAACGTGCCACTGAACAAGATCAGGAATATTTTTCTCACTCACCATCACTCTGATCACAATGCTGACTACGGAAACGTTCTGCTGTTGAGCTGGGCTTGCGGCCGCAGCCATATCATCGATTGCTACGGGCCGCCGCCGATCGCGACGATGACGCGCATGGCGTTCGAAATGAATTCCTATGACATTTCGATCCGCATCGAAGATGAAGGACGCGTCGATCCACGCAATCTCGCACGCGTTCACGAGTACAGCGAGCCTGGCTTCGTCCTCGACGACGGCAAGGTCCGGGTTACCGCGGCTCTTGTCCCGCATCCGCCTGTGACGCCCAATTTTGCCTATCGCTTCGACACGCCCGATCGCTCGATTGTTATCTCCGGGGACACGGCGCCCAGTGACGCACTCGTCGAGCTTGCGCGTGGAGCGGATATTCTGGTTCACGAAGCGCTCTATGCGCCCGGCATCGATGCTCTCGCTGCGCGTGTGCCGAATGCGACGACTTTCAAGGAACACCTGCTTGCAAGTCACACGTCGACATCGGATCTCGGCAAGATCGCAACGCGCACGGGCGTCAAAACCCTGGTGCTGTCCCATCTTGTCCCTGGTGACGATCCGCTTATCACGGATGAAATGTGGACCGAAGAAATCCGCCGCGATTTCGACGGGGAAATCATTGTCGGCCGCGACCTGATGCGGTTCTAAGTTTTACAGAAAAGTAGCAAGGGGGAACAAAATGAGCAAGAAAACCATCGGTTCTATCGTCAGTGCGATCGTTCTCTTCGCCGGCGTCGCGGCAGGCACATCTGCGCAGGCACAAACGCCGGTGCGGGTGGCGAACTTCCCAAACAGCTTTGTTTTGCCGATGTATCACGCATTGGACAAAGGCTATTTCAAGGAGAACGGGCTCGATGTCGATATCCTGTCATATCAGACCGGTCCTGCTGTAGTATCCGCGGTTGTTAGTGGCGGCGCCGACATCGCCTGGTCGGCATCAATCCCGCCCATTCAAGCCCGCGCCAATGGCGTTCCAGTGCAACTGTTCCTCACTGCCGCTCAGGAGCGTGTTCCGGATCACGCAACGCTTTGGTTGGTCGGAACGGGGAAGGCGCAGGTCAAGTCAGTCGCTGACCTCAAAGGCAAAACGGTCATGATCAATGCGAATGGCGGCGGCTGCGAGCTTGCGCTTCGCGAGCATCTCGCCGGCGCGGGCCTCAAGTGGGAAGACATCAAGCGTATCGTGGTGCCATTCCCGGAAATGCAGGCTGCTCTCGAGCTTGGTAAAGCCGATGTGGGCTGCGCAATTGAGCCATTCTATCACGCCATTCTGGCGAACAAGGCGATCGCGGCGTATACCGTCGCATCGGGAATCTTCACCAAGACACCGGAGCCAACCCTATCTAACGGCTTCTTCGCGCGCGAAGACTGGCTCAAGGCTCATCAGGGCACTGCGATCAAGTTCGAGCAGGCGTACACCCGCGCCCGCAAGGAGCTTGAAGCGAACCGGGATCTCCAGATCAAGCTTGCAACCAAGGTGCTTGGTATCACCGAATCCCTCGCGCGCGATGTCGACCTTATCGGTTGGAGGCAGGATTCCTACGTGACGACTGGTGCCGTTGCGCCGATTATCGAAGCCATGCGCCAGCATGGCCAGATCAAGACTGCGGTCTCCGCGGCCAGTGTCGTGAATACCCTGGATCATAAACAGAAATGAAAACGGCAGCAGCAGCGCGCCCCTTCACAGGGACAGACACCATGCCTGACTCATTGAGCAAAGCGAGCGGAGCTGAACTTCTCGCAATTCGCGATCTGCGCATGGGCTATGGTTCTGGTCCGGCGGCGCAAGTCCTCGGTGGGATATCGTTTGCAGCACGCGAGGGGGAATTCCTCTCGGTGGTGGGTCCTTCCGGCTGCGGCAAGACCACCCTTCTGCTTGTTCTTGCCGGCTTGTTGCGGCCCGATCATGGCACCATCAGTTTTGCCGGAACGCCGATTTTGAACGGCACGCCGGATGGGATCGCGATTGTCTTTCAGGACTACAGCCGCTCTCTGTTTCCCTGGAAGACCGTGCTTGATAACGTGCTCTTCGGGATGCGCCGGCAACGGGGCGTCAACCGCAGCGAAAGAAACGATAACGCGCGCGAACTGATTGCAGCGGTTGGACTCTCCGGCACTGAAAACAGGTATCCGTGGCAACTGTCGGGAGGGATGCAGCAGCGCGTCGCTATTGCTCGCGGCCTCGCGTCACGGTCACGGCTGTTGTTACTGGACGAACCGATGGCCGCGGTAGATGCCCAAACCCGAGCGGACGTGCAGGACCTGCTCCTCAGCCTGGCGCAGCGGTTCAATCAGACCTGTGTTCTGGTGACACATGATGTCGATGAAGCGGTCTATATGGCGGATCGCATCGTTGTTCTGTCGACCCGGCCGACACAGGTGGTCGAGGAAATCGCCACACCTCTCGGCAGGCCGAGGGACCAGATCGAGACCAGGGAGCAGAAGCTCTATCTGGAGATTCGTCATGAAGTTCTGAGCATTATACGGAATCTTCGTAAGAAGTCCGGCGAACTGAAATAGTTCGCTGAAGCCGCCACTGGTAAGTATCGAACAGTCGGACAGGGACATGCCAAGCCAGCTTCGGAGATTCTCTACTTTCAAGGCGGCGATGCCGTGGCTGCAACGTCTGGCGGCGCTTCTTCTTGTGATCGCTCTGTGGCAGTTTGTCGTTAGCCTGCAAGTCATTCCAGATCGCTATTTGCCTCCGCCCTCCAGCGTTGTTTTCGCCTTTGCGCAAATGGTTCGTTCTGGCGAACTCGTCGACGCCGAATTGCTGACGCTCGGAAGAGCCTTTCTCGCCCTGATTGCTTCTGTCTCGTTGGCAATGCTTCTCGCAGGGCTTGGGGTTATCTTCAAACCGGTTCGTGAGGCGATGCGCGGGATAGCAGAACTGTTGCGTCCCATCCCACCTGCTGCCGTCGTGCCGCTTGCTGTATTCGTGCTCGGCACAAATCTGAAGCTCTATCTGTTTGTGGCGTGTCTGGTAGCGGTGTGGCCGACCTATTTGAGCGCCGTAAGCGCGTTCGAGGGTGTATCCGACGTATTACGACAAACCGGACGTTCCTTCGGCTGCGGCCGACTGTCTCTACTGATGCTCATTGTGTTGCCGCAAGCCCTACCGGAGATCTTTGTCGGCATGCGGCTCTCGGCTGCAATCAGCCTGATTGCCATCGTCGTGACTGAAATGCTGGCCGGCCAGAGCGGGCTTGGAAACCTGATCTTCCGAATGGCCTTCGCGATCCGCGTGCCCGAGGTCTATGCGATCACGCTACTTTGCGGGATCAACGGCATTCTCTTTAGTCAACTGATCGTGCTGCTAGGACGCGTGGCGTCGGGCTGGCACATGAAGTTCATGGCGGAGTCGGTGGCGTGAGAAATCCCCTCCGTTTCGTCAACCAGTACGCCGTAGGCACTCTCATCGTGCTTGCGATCCTGATACAATTCGCATCGTGGCATTATCAGTCGCCGATGTTCCCGGGGCCTTACGAAATAGTTCAAGCGGTAACCTCCAACTTCGCGACGATCTACTCCGAAATGTGGACGACGATCCGTCGCTCGATGATTGCTTTTCTGATCGCAACGACAATGATCCCATTTGGAATCTGGATCGGCCGCGTGAAGGCGGTCGGGATGCTCGTCGACCCGATCCTGGAATTCCTGACGGCAATTCCACCTGCGGCCGTGATTCCCCTGGTCATGCTGTTCGCAGGGCTGGGTGATCAGGCCAAGATCGTGGTGATCCTCTATGCCATCAGCCCGCTCATTCTCGTGAACGCGATCGAAGGCGCGCGCAATACGGCTCCGATGTTGACGCGCGTTGCCCGCTCCTTCCGCCTGTCGGCCATTGAGCAAATGATCCTCGTCGATCTGCCCAGCGCCTTGCCGGCAATCTTTGTTGGCCTTCGTCTTGCGATCTCGACGTCGGTTCTGGTCAGCGTCACGTCAGAAATGCTGCTTGCCACCGACGGCATCGGAACGCTGATCCAACGCAGTCAGGAGAGTTTCGACATTCCTGTCGGAGTTGCATGTCTTGCCGCTATCTCCCTCACGGGAATGGCGCTTAACTTGATCGTGCGACTTACCGAGCGCCGATTTCTCTTTTGGTACTACCGAGCCTGAACCCGAGCGATCGCGCGACCCGCGTTCGCCTCGTCTCCGCAATCACGGCCAGTTTCAACGAGGCTCGCAGCGGTCCTATCCGTTCTCAGCCGGGCGACGATTATGCAGCGAAGGCATTGAAAGAGACGGCGGAAGGCGTTCCGGCGTTATTGGCCCAGCTACCGATGCCCAAAATTCGCGCTTCCGGTCGATCAGAAGGTTGGCGTCGTTTCGGTAAAAGACCGGGATAGGCCGTCAGCGGTTGGAGCGGGACTCGACCGATGCGATCCCTCGGGAAATCGACTGCCATCGCTTCTCCACGGATGGAGTAAGGATACCCTTTAACAGGATATCAAGGCTGTGTTCGATGTAGGCGTCTAGCGTAAGAATGGTTTTGAAGTGCCAGCTTTTCAAAGCCCATGCGTGCGCGGTCATCACGATCTGGTAAGTCAGCACACTGACGTTCACCCGCCTGAAATATCCCTTCCGGATGCACTCGGTAATGATGTCGGAAATGATCTGGTTGGTCTCCAGTTCGCGCCGCTGAATTAGTACACGGCGGTCCTCGGACAGGGATTTGGTTGAGCGATAGGCGAGGATTGTTCCCGCCCGATGAGCATCCACGACGCGACAATAGGCAGAGATCGCGGCAATACACCGGTCCAGCGGGTCGGTCACCGACTGAACCGCAATCGGAAGCTCTCGCGCGTAGGCGTCGACAACATCGAGAAGAACAAGTAGCAGCACATCTTCCTTGTCGGTGACGTACTGATATACGAGTCCGGGGCTGATGCCGGCGAGTTTGGCGATTTCCTTGATCGTGGTTCGGAAAAATCCATGGGCAGCGAACAGCGTCGTTGCCGCCTCGACGATCTGTTTTCGCCGCTTGTCAACGAGGGCATGGTCTTCAACGACGCTGACGACTTCATAGCCCATAACTGATTCCTGTATTCTCTGAACGATTGTTCAATCACCTTTCGATGTCAAGAAAATACGTTTCGTGTTCCCCGGGATCGGTGGTCCGCGACAGAGCGCTGCCGCGAACCATCGTCTCAAAGGTGGTTCCAGTTCGCGCCGTCAGGTGCGGACCAGCGGGCAATTCCCTTCAGCGAGCGGACGGAATGCTTCATCCGCCTGCAATGTCGAGACGAGTTTGTAGATATCCCCACGTTGCTTGCTTTCCTCGGGCTTCCTGACTTCGAACAAATACGCCGGATGGATCTTTCGGCCATCGACCCGGATGGAACCCTTGCCGAAGCAGTCGTCGTCCGTTGGCATCTTTTTCATCTGCTCGATGACATCACGACCAGAGGCCTTTGCTCGCTTGATTCCAAGTTCCTTGACGGCCTTGAGATAATGGAGCGTCGATGAATAGTCGCCGGCCTGGCTCATGTTTGGGAAGACGCCTGTCTCCAATTTGGGTTTGATGCGATTCATGAACGCCCGGGTGCGGTCATTGAGGTCCCAGTAAAAGGTCTCGGTTAGCACGAGGCCCTTAGCGACCGGCAGCCCCATGCCGAGAACATCGGTGATGTAGCCGACCATGGCGGCAAGCCGTGCGCCGGAGGCGGTGAGGCCGAACTCCTGCGCTTGCTTCAGGCAATTGATCAGATCGGCTCCGGAATTTGCGAAGGCGATGACATTGGCGCCGCTGCTCTGCGCGCGCAGCAGAAAAGAAGAGAAGTCACCTGTCGCTCCGTAAGGATAGCGTACCGAGCCGAGCACCTTGCCTCCGGCAAGCTCGACGAACTTCGTTGCATCGGCTTGTGCCGCATGGCCGAAGGCGTAGTCAGCGGTGACGAAAAACCATTTGTCGCCACCAGTCTTGACCAGCGAGGTTGCGGTCGAGTGCGCGAGACACCATGAATCCCATGACCAGTGCAGCATGTTCGGGCTGCAACTCTTGCCGGTAAGATCGGAACTGCCGGCTGATGTGACAAGCGAAACCTTGTTCTTGTCTTCGATGAGTGTTTTCGCGCCAAGCGCGACGGACGAATTGCCTACATTGGTGATGACGTCGACGCCAGATTCGTCGAACCATCGGCGGATGATCCCCAAACCAATATCGGTTTTGTTCTGATGATCGCCCACCAGAAGTTCGATTTTCATGTCAGGGTTCTGAGCCGCAAATTCGGCGATAGCCTGCTGCGTGCAGGCGACGCTGGTTGGTCCTTCGACGTCGCGATAGACACCGGACATATCCGTGATGTGGCCGATGCGGATTGTATTGGCGGCTTGGGCCCGTGAATTGCCCGCTGACCATATTGTGCCGGCGGCGGCAAGCCCACCCGCCAAGAACATGCGGCGATCGAGTTTCATCTACATCCTCCGTTGTTGGTTTAGCTTATCCGAGGAACCGGATTGCTCAGTTCGGTGTGAACAGTGCCTGGTGAATGCCGCGTTCTGCGTGCGGCTTGTCTGCTGGGGCGCCGCTGGCGGCGCGTCTGTTTTGGGCGGCGCGATGTGCAATTCCCGCAATCTGATCGGCCGACGGGGGGAGGCCGATTTCCATATCCCCGGAATGTGAACCCGGCGCCATCTGGACCGGCGGCCCCAATGCTCCGGAGCCGGATGAGAGACGTTGCTTCCCGTAATTGAATGTATATTCATTCACAATCATCCGTCGGTCGGGGAGGCGGCGGTTCTTCATGCCTGCGGCCGCTGGGCTTATGAAAATGCCTGGATGCCGGTGATGGCGCGGCCGAGGATCAACGCATGCACGTCGTGCGTACCCTCATACGTGTTGACCGTCTCGAGGTTATGGACGTGGCGCATGACGTGATATTCGATCTGGATGCCGTTGCCGCCGTGCATGTCACGCGCCATCCGGGCGATATCCAGCGCCTTGCCGCAGTTGTTGCGTTTCATGATCGAGATCATTTCCGGCGCCATCTTGCCTTCGTCCATCAGGCGCCCGACGCGCAAGCTTCCTTGCAGGCCGAGCGCTATCTCGGTCTCCATGTCGGCAAGCTTCTTCTGCACCAGTTGCGTGGCCGCCAGCGGCCGATTGAACTGCTTCCGGTCGAGCGTGTATTGCCGTGCGCGGTGCATGCAGTCTTCCGCGGCGCCCATGGCGCCCCAGGAAATGCCGTAGCGCGCGCGATTGAGACAGCCGAAGGGCCCCTTCAGTCCCGACACGTTGGGTAGCAGCGCTTGTTCCGACACCACCACGCCATCCATCACGATCTCGCCGGTGATCGAGGCCCGCAACGACAGTTTGCCGCCGATTTTCGGCGCCGACAGGCCCTTCATGCCCTTCTCGAGGATAAAGCCGCGAATCTGGTTGTCGTGCGCGGCCGACTTCGCCCACACCATGAACACGTCCGCGATCGGCGCGTTGGAAATCCACATCTTGGAGCCGGTGAGCCGATAGCCGTCCGACACCTTTTCCGCGCGCGTCTTCATGCCGCCGGGATCGGATCCCGCGTCCGGTTCGGTGAGGCCAAAGCAGCCGACCCATTCGCCGCTCGCCAGCTTCGGCAGATATTTCTTGCGCTGGTTGTCGTCGCCGTAAGCATAGATCGGATGCATCACCAGCGACGACTGCACCGAGTTCATCGAACGATAGCCGGAATCGACGCGCTCGATCTCGCGCGCCACCAGACCGTAGGCGACGTAGCTGGCGTTGGCGCAACCGTATTCCTCCGGCAGCGTGATGCCGATCAGGCCGAGTTCGCCCATCTCGTTGAAGATTTCGCGATCGGTCTTTTCCTCGAGATAGGCCTGCGTGACGCGCGGCAACAGCTTGTCCTGCGCGTAGGCGCGCGCGGTATCGCGGATCAGCCGCTCGTCTTCGGTCAATTGATCGTCGAGCAGGAATGGATCGTCCCATTGAAAGGCTAAACGCGAAGACATTCCCATGGTGTCGAATTCCCGAGCTCTCTGGCTTCGCAGCTTTTCGAAGGACGGTGCCGTGCTCTACGAGCCCGGCTGCTATTCAAGGCACTTGACAGGAGTTTATAATTGAATGATTGTTCAGTCAACAGCAAGATTGACGAAATCGGACCCGCAAGCCTGCGACCATTCCGATCAAGGAGAGCGACGTGACAATGCTGGCGCGTGAAATCTTCTCGCCGGAGCACGAGATGCTTCGTGAATCGGCCCGGAAATTCTTCGGGCGCGAGATCGTTCCTCATCACCGCGACTGGGAGAAGGCCGGTGTCGCGCCGCGCTCCATCTGGAAGAAGGCGGGCGAGGCGGGATTGCTTTGCGTCGCGTTGCCGACGGAATATGGCGGCGGCGGAGCCGACCGTCTGGCTTCGGCGGTGCTGATCGAGGAGCAATCCTCACTGGGTTTGTCTGGGCCCGGATTCTCGACACACTCGGACATCGTGGCGCCCTACATTCTGAACTACGGCACGGAAGAGCAGAAGAGGCGCTGGCTTCCGGCCATGGCTGCGGGCGACATGATTGGCGCCATTGTATTGACCGAACCGAGCGCGGGCTCCGATCTGCGTTCGATCCGTACGACGGCGATCCGCGAGGGCGACGAACTGGTTCTGAACGGCCAGAAGACCTTCATCACCAACGGGCAATGCGCCGATCTCCTTGTGGTTGCCGCCAAGTCGAGCCAGGTTGCCGGCACGAAAGATCTCACGCTCGTTGTTGTCGAGGCCGCGCGTCAAGGTGTCACGCGGGGACAGAATTTCGAGAAGATCGGCATGAAAGCGCAGGACACCTGCGAACTGTTCTTTGACAACGTCCGTCTCCCGGCATCCAACATTCTCGGTGAGGAAGGCAGGGGCTTCCCGCTGCTGACAAGGGAATTGGCCTGGGAGCGATTGCAAATTGCCATCGGCGCCGTCGCAACTTCCGCTGCCGCGCTTGAGTGGACCCGCAATTACACCCGCGAACGCAAGGCGTTCGGGACGCCGGTTTCGGATTTCCAGAACACCCGTTTTCGCCTCGCCGAAGCAAAGACCGAGATAGAGATCGCGCAAGTGTTCGTCGACAGGTGCCTGCGCGATGTGAACGAGGAGCGGCTCGACGTGGCTGTCGCCGCAATGGCGAAATACTGGTGCACCGAACTGATGGGGCGTGTCGTCGATCAGTGTCTGCAACTCCACGGCGGCTACGGATACATGTGGGAATATCCGATCGCGCGCGCATTCGCGGATGCCCGGGTCCATCGCATCTACGGCGGCTCGAACGAGATCATGCGCGAACTCATTGCCCGGACGCTTTAGTTTGAAGATGAAGGGCTCCGTAGATCTTATTCGCGCGAGACACGGTCTCGATTGGCGTTTGCAAATATCGGCAAGGTAGCTGTCCATGCGTATTCTTCTGACCGGAGCGAGCCGCGGTATCGGCCGCGCTATAGCGGAGAGGCTGGCAAAGCCAGGCGTTTCGATTGCCCTGTGCGCATCGGCGCCATCCAAAGATCATGACGAAGTTGTCGCCGCGTGCCGGGAACGCGGCGCGGTGGTCGAGGGTCTCACAGGCGATCTCTCCGACGGCGCGACGCCGGCCCGGCTGGTTGCCGAGGCGGTTTCAGCCTTCGGGGGGCTGGATGCAGTCGTCTCCAACGCCGGGGTGGTCGCGGCCGGGGAGCTCGCCGATCTCGACGTAGAGGCCTGGGATCGCATCTTTTCCATCAACGTACGCAGCCCGTGGCTGCTTGCGCGCGCCTCTCACCGTCACCTCGCGGCGAGCAGGGGCGCATTCGTTGCCGTCGCATCGATGTCCGGAGTTGAGCCATATCCTGGCACAGGCGCGTATAGTCCGAGCAAAGCTGCGCTGATCATGCTGGTCCGGACGCTGGCTCTTGAATGGGCCGTATCCGGCATACGCGTCAACGCGGTTTCGCCTGGTCTTTTCCACAGCGCGATGACGGCGCCGATCTATGTCGATGCCGCGAAGAAAGCCGCACGCGAAGCGATCGTGCCTCTGCATCGCATTGGCGACTCCTCTCGCGATCTTGCCGGCGTGATTGAATTTCTTCTGTCGACCGACGCGGGCTACATCACGGGCCAGAACATTCTCGTCGACGGTGGTTTGCTCGGCAGCATCCAGAGCCATATCGCGGGTCGCCCAACGTCCGGGAGTGCGTGATGCGGTTTCCAGCGCCCAACGCCGATCGCATGCGGGAGTATCGCGCCGCCGGTTATTGGCGCGACGATACGATTCCAGCCCTGTTCGCTGCGGCGGCGACTGCCTCTCCCGACAAGACCGCGGTGCGCGACGCCTCCGGCGCGAGCCTTACCTATCGTGAACTCGTCGAACGGTCGGACCGCCTCGCCGGATTTCTCGCGGCGAACGGTGTCGGCAAACGCGACATTGTCACTGTCTGTCTGCCGAACTGGTGCGAGACGGTCGTCGTCTTTCTCGCGGCGATGAAGCGTGGCGCCGTTGTCAATCCGGTCCCTGCCACCTACGGCAGGGCAGATCTCGCGTTTGCGCTTACCAAGTGTGAAAGCCGCGCTCTTTTCATACCGGGCCGTTTCCGCAGCACCGATTTCACGGTCACCCTGTCGCAGATGGATGCCGAAATCCTGGCTGGCCGGACGATTGTCCGGATCGGAGAGGGGGCCGTCCAGATCGGGACGCCCTGGGCCGACGCTTTGGCTTCGTCCGTGCTGGATGAAGCAGCCATCGCAGTCGGAGCCGACGATCCCGCGGCGGTGCTGTTCACGTCGGGCACCGAGTCGCGGTCCAAGGGCGTCGTTCATACCCACAACACGATCCTGTTTGGCGAGCGGGCGCTTGCCGGGGCGCTCGCCATCGGGCCGGATGATATCGCCTTCATGGCGTCGCCGATCTCCCACACCACCGGCTTCATGCATGGCGTGATCATGACGCTGACGATCGGCGGCACGTTGTCGCTGCTCGATGTGTTCGAGGGCGGTGCGGCGGCGCGCCAGCTCGCGGAGCATCGCTGCACCTGGACGATGGGCGCAACGCCCTTCCTCGCCGATATTTCAACTGCCCTCGAAGCAAGCGGCCGGCGATTGCCGGATCTGCGTTACTTCCTGTGCGGTGGCGCGCCTGTGCCCGAAATTCTGGTGCGGAGGGCGAATGATGTCGGGCTCAAGGTCATGTCGATCTATGGTTCGACCGAAAGCCCGCCGCACACCGTCGTTCATCCCGGTGATCCACCTGAAAACGCCTGGAGCACCGACGGCAGGCCGCTCGCCGGAATCGAGGTTTGTATCGTCTCGGAACGCAAGCTCCTTCCGCCGGGCGAGGTGGGCGAGGAATGGTCGCGCGGACCGAATACCTTCCTCGGCTATCTTGGCGAGCCGGAACTGACGGCAAAGGATCTTGACGCGGACGGTTGGTATCATTCGGGCGACCTCGCGCGTCAACTTCCGGACGGTTCGATCCGCATTGCGGGCCGCCTCAAGGACATCATCGTCCGGGGAGGGCAGAACATATCGGTTCGCGAGGTTGAAGATTATCTCGCGGAACACCCGGCGATCCACTTGGTGGCGGTGGTTGGAGTTCCGCATCCGCGACTTGGCGAAACCGGCTGTGCCGTGGTGGTGACCGTGCCGGGCCGCGACGTGACGCTCCCCGTGCTGACGGAATTTCTGCTCGCCAAGGGTGTCGCGCGCTTCAAGCTGCCGGAGCGCCTTGAGGTCTGGCCGAGCCTGCCGTCGAACCCGAGCGGAAAAATCCAGAAATTCCTCATTCGAAAGCTGCTCGTCGAAGCGGCGCAAGGGAATGATCAATGATCCGTTTGGAATTTGCCGGAGCGGCAGCAACAGTCACGATGAGCCGCGCGCCGGTCAACGCCATCGACCCACCCTTTGTCGCGGCCTTCGAGCGCGTTCTCGACGAGATCGAGAAGGCCAGGCCGACCATCGTCGTCATTCGCAGCGATCAGAAGTGTTTTTGCGCCGGCGCCGATCTTGCGCTGATCCGCAGTTACTTCACCGCGCCCGGCGGCACTGAAGCGATGGTCGCCTATGTGAGAAGTCTTCACGCCCTGTTCAATCGGCTTGAGGCGCTCGATGCGGTGACGCTGGCCGTAATCGATGGCCCGGCGCTCGGCGGCGGTCTTGAACTGGCGCTATCGTGCGATCTCCGGATCGCTTCGACCCGGGCCAAGCTCGGCCTGCCCGAGGCGCGCGTTGGCATGATTCCCGGAGCGGGAGGCACCCAGCGGCTGCCGAGACTTTGCGGTCCCGGCGTCGCCGCCCGACTGATCCTGGGTGGCGAAATTGTCGACGGTACGGAAGCCGCCCGGTTAGGGATCGCGCAATGGACCACGGAGGCCGGTGAACTCGGAGTTCGGGTTGATGAGATCGTCAAACGCGTCGCCGGGCTATCGCGACCGGCTCTCATCGCCTCGAAGAGCTGTCTAGCCGCCTGGTTCGATCCCAATGAGGACGGTTACGCCCGCGAGTTGGAACAACCCTCGCACCTCATGAAAACGGAAGAAGCACGTTCGCGTGTCGATGCTTTCTTCGCGTCCAGGCCCGACTGAAATCCGCTCCGGTACAAAAAGGAAAGTAGAATGAAACTGAAGAATAAAGTTGTTGTTGTTACCGGAGCCGCGTCCGGGATCGGGCTTGCCACGGCACGCGCCTTTGCAGAGGCCGAAGCGCGCGTAATACTCACCGACTTTAACATCGCCGCTGGCGAGGCCGCGGCAGCCGACTTGAAGAGCGGCGGCGACGTGCGCTTCATGCCGCTCGATGTTACCGATCGTGCCTCGGCCGACGCGCTGGCAGCCGGGATCGAAGCCGAAGTTGGTCGTCTCGACGTGCTGGTGAACGCCGCCGGATGGGACATCATCCAGCCGTTCATGGAAAATACGCCGGAATACTGGGCGAAAATCGTAGCACTCAACTTTATGGGACCGGTGCAAACGACCCGGGCGTTGTTGCCGCTGCTGTTCGATTCAGGCTCCGGCCGCATCGTCAATGTGTCAAGTGACGCCGGCCGCGTCGGCTCTTATGGCGAGACGGTCTATGCCGGAGCAAAGGGCGGCATCATTGCGTTTACGAAATCGCTCGCGCGTGAAGTCGTACGCAAGGGAGTGCGGGTAAACTGTATCTGCCCCGGTCCCACCGACACTCCGCTGTTCGCCTCGCAGTCGGAAAAAATGCGGGAGGCTTTGGCCAATGCGATTCCGATGAAGCGGGTCGCAAAGCCTTCCGAAATCGCCGATGCAATTCTCTTTTTTGCCTCCGACCGATCAAGCTTCGTCACCGGCCAGGTGCTGAGCGTCAGCGGCGGCCTGACAATGGTCGGCTGATACTCAAAAGGTGTCTCGGCGCCAAATCTCTCTTGCGGTGCGCGCAGGCTGTTTCGCGCGATCGACCGATGAACGGATAAGATGACCAAAGTTACATCATTGGCGACGGCGATTGGTGCTGCTGTCTCACCTGGCGCGACGCTTCTCTTCGCCTTCACTCACAACCGGTCGCACGCGGCGGCGTTCGAAGTTGCGCGCCAGTTCCGCGACCGTCGTTGCCTGACCGTCGTCGCCACCGGATTGCTCGAATACGCCTCGATCCTGGTGGCGGCTGGCGCGGTCGAGCGAATGGAATCCGCATTTGCGGGCGGCACCTATCCCGCGCCGGCCCCCTCGCGCGAACTCCAGATCGAAATCGACGGAAATGCCGGCAATGATCCTGACTGGACGAACTTGACGATGACCTTGCGCCTGATGGCGGGCGCAATGGGTTGGCCTTTCGTGCCGACGAACAGTCTTCTCGGCTCGGGTCTGTGGAGCAATCGGTCGCGAGCGACCATCGTCGATCCCTTTTCCGGTCGCGATACGGCGGTGATCCAATCGTTGCGTCCCGATGTGGCATTTCTCCACGCGCCGATCGCCGACACCCTCGGCAACACCGTTGTCCACGCGCCGGATGCTGAGGAAGGCTGGGGTGTTTTCGCCGCTCGCAAAGTGGTGGTCACGGCCGAGCGCGTCGTTTCGCCGGAGGAGCTGCGGGCAATCGGACCCCGAAGGGGAATTCCGGGTCATATTGTCGATCACGTCGTCGCCGCGCCGTTCGGCGCGCACCCCCAGGGGCAATTCGTCTGGTCGAAGGAGGAAGGTGTCGACTCCTATGCCGAGGACTACGCCTTTCGCACCATGTTGCGAGGTCTGGTCCGCGATCCGAAGGCATTGCGCGCGTGGGTCGAGGAATGGGTGTTTGGATCCGATCATGAGACCTACGTTGCGCGGCTCGGCGCGGAGCGGCTCGACGATTTGCGGGCGCAAGCCACTTCGCCAACGCCTGCCGAACCGAAAGGATGGGACGAAACAGCTTCGGCGGAAGAGCGCGCGGCCGTCCTGGCGATGCGTATTGCGGAGAACGAGGCTGTCGCCGGCCGCGCCGAAACTTTCTTCGCAGGCATCGGGCTCGCCCATATCGCCGCCTGGGGGGCGGAGCGGCGCTGCCGTAGCCGTGGCGTTCCGGTCGCGCTGATAGCAGAGACAGGCATGGCGGACTTTCGCCCAATCGTCGGCGACCCGTATCTCTTCAATCGGCCGAATGCTGCCTCTTCGTTGTTTCATGGGGGCTTCGTCCAGACGCTCGGTGTGCTCGCCGGCGCAAACGCACGACATTGCCTGGCCTTGCTTGCTGCCGCTCAGATCGACGGGCACGGCAACATCAATTCATCGCGGTCCTCCGATGGACGCCTGATCGTCGGATCGGGGGGCGCCAATGATCTCGCCTGTGGCGCAGCGTCTTGCCTCGTCGTCATGCCGCTGAAGGAAGGGCGGTTCGTGGAAAGGCTGCCATTCGTCACGACGCCTGTCCGGAGCCTCGCGGGCGTAGCGACCGATCTCGGATTTCTCAAGCGGGACGGCGAAGACGGGCTCCGGATCGAGGGTGTGATGAGCGAGCCGGGCAGGGAGCGCGAAACGCTCGAGGAAATCAGCCGGCGCTGCGGTCGCGAAATGCCCGTTGCGCCGAACCTCATTCGTTTCGATCCGCCAACCGACGAAGACCTCGCGCTGTTGCGCGGGTTCGATCCCAGGCGCGCAATTCTCGCGTGACTGGGCCTGTTTCAAATCCGAAGGAGACTAAGATGAACTACACTGACGTGCTTTACGAAGTAAGCGAAGGTATTGCGACTATCACGATCAACCGCCCGGACCGGCTTAACTGTTTCCGTGGCCGCACGATCGAAGAGCTTACTCACGCTTTCAAGCGAGCATGGGCAGACAAGAACGCCGGTTGCGTAATTCTTACGGCTGCCGGAAGCAAGGCGTTCTGTGTCGGCGGCGACCAGAAGGAGATGCAGGAAAAGGGAACCTATGGCACGTCGGAAAACGGGCTGTGGGAAATCGACGACCTGCACATGGTCATCCGCAACATTCCGAAGCCGGTGATCTGCGCGGTCAACGGCTACGCCATTGGCGGCGGCCATGTCATCCACGTCATATGCGACGTGACGATCGCTGCCGAGCATGCGAAGTTTGGTCAAGCCGGTCCCCGTGTTGGTTCGTTCGACGCCGGGTGGGGCTCGGCCTATCTGGCGCGCACCGTCGGTGAGAAGCGCGCGCGGGAAATCTGGTTCTTCTGCCAGCAGTACGATGCCCAAACCGCGTTGCAGTGGGGACTGGTCAACCGGGTCGTTCCAGCGGAAAAGTTGATGGACGAAGCCCGCGCGCTTGCGAAACAAGCGGTCGCGCTAAGTCCAACAGCGTTGAAGTTTCTCAAGCACGCGTTCAATGCTGACAGCGCGCATATCTTCGGCCAGGTGAAGATGGCCGCAGACGGTCTCGCCTCATTCGTCAACTCCGAAGAGGCTGCGGAAGGTCGTTCCGCCTTCCTGGAGAAACGCCAGCCCGACTTCTCGCGATTCCGTTGATCTGAAACGAGAGGAGTGTACCGATGGCTGACACCCTTTTGACCGGGCGGACCGCTCTTGTCACCGGTGCGGCCAACGGTATTGGATTCGCGATTGCGCGCCTGCTGGCCGAGCGTGGAGTTCGCGTCGCACTGAACGACGTTGATCTCGATGCCGCGCAGCAGGCTTCAGCGTCTATCGGCCCGTGCCATCTGGCCGTCCAGGCAGATGTCTCGTGCGAAAATGAGGTCGGCCGCATGGTCGAGGAGACGATGGCGACCTTCGGGAAGATCGACATTCTCGTCAACAATGCCGGTATCGGTGACGGTGCCGTTCCAACGCTCGCTCAAACCCTGGCGGTCTTTGAGCGAGCCATCGCGATCCATGTGAATGGCACGTTTCTTGTGTCGAAGGCGGTCGCGGCTCGAATGGCTGAACGCGGCGGCGGAGCAATAGTAAACTTGGGGTCCATCGCCGGGGAGGTGGGTGTGCCTGTCCGGACGGCCTATTCGGTGGCTAAAGCCGGTGTCTCCATGATGACGCGCGTATTGGCTTGCGAATGGGCCGGCTACGGCATTCGAGTCAATGCGGTGGCGCCGGGCTACGTGCGCACGCGGCTTGTTGACGGCCTGATCGCGCAGGGACGGCTCGACGCCAGCCGTATCCAGACTCGTACGCCGCTCGGCCGGATGGCCGACCCCGAGGAGATCGCTCGTGTTGTCGCGTTCCTCGCCTCTGACGAGGCTTCCTATGTGACGGGGGCGGTGGTCCCGGTCGATGGCGGGTACACAGCCTTTGGTGGACCATTCGATGCCTCGGGAGAGCACGCTATCTATGGATCGTCCTGAAATTTCGAGGCCCGGTATTGAGTTCTTTATCTGCTTAAATCGATAGAGTTTTGGCGTTCCCGCTCGATCATGAAACCGAGCTTGAAGCGCTTTGACGCGGCATCAATGATATTCATTGAGTTGCCATCGGACATATTGTCGCTGATGGGGCCTCACGGTGCATTCAACGGAAAAGCACCTTACGAGGTTGTCCGCGAACGGCTACCATCCAAGGACGATGTCTCATGAGGGTGCTGACATTACATTTGGAGATATGCTCGTTACCTCATTTCCCGATCCGTCTGATTCAATGACTCTCGACCCACTCGCGCGGGATCGCATTCCCGCGTTGTGGGACGAACTGGCGGACTTTGATGCTGCCCGCATGGACGAGGCGCGTCACCATCTGCTGTGCGGAATCTGCGAACTCGTCGGTGCGTGCAACGCGACATGGATAGGCGCAGTGAACCTGGGCGAGGCAGCGCCCAGAGATCCGGTCAAGGGCTGGCGTCCGCGCGCCGTTCGGCAATTGCATGCGGATCGGCTGTCCAAGCAAAAGGCCAAGGAACAATGCGATCTGCTGGAAGCGGGGCAGGTCGACGAAACCACCGTCCGCAACGTCGCTTTGGCCGGGCGTTATCGCGTCAACCGGCTGGCTGATCTGGTGCCCGAGAGCTGGTTTGAAGGAGCCTACTACAAGAATTTCTATCTGGGCGTCGGCTATCGTGATGCGATTTGGGCCGGAGTTCCGGTCACGCAGGACGCCGAGGTCTATTTCGGTTTCTTTCGCGGCCTCGACAAAGAGCCTTTCGGGACCAAAGAAACGGATGTCGTGGCTCATGCCTTGCGCGGTCTGAGATGGTTTCATCGGCTGCAGATGCTGAGTGAAGGAATTGGCGCGGCCTCGGCCCCCCTCACGCCGACTGAAAAGCGCGTTTTGCGGGGCCTGTTGCGAGGGCTGACGGAAATGCAAATCGCCGAAGCCAATAGCCATTCGGCGTCCACCACCCACGAATACGTCAAACGTGTTTTCCGGAAATACGGCGTTTCCAGCCGACCGCAATTGATGGCGCTCTGGCTGGGCAAGGCGACGGCTCCGGAGCCGATACCCCCTGAATAGGAACTGTCACGCCTCGGGCCCTCGCAATATAAAAATTTGCAGCATTCTTCCGACCGCTCCGAAGGTCGCGCGCGCAGGTCGCACCTTCGGCGAAATCTGTCGCTGGCAGGAGGAAGGCTCGCATACGGGGGGACGGTGTGACAAAAATCTGTTTGGCGCATCGCCGCGTCACGGATGCGTCTGGCGGGAAGAGAGCCGGTACGTTGATCCACATTTCGGGGCAGCGCATCAGCCGCGATGACGATTGGCGCTGCCTGGGCCTCGGCAAGACGCTGCCTGAACGTTCCGACCGTAAAATCAGATGAGGAAGACGTTCGCTACTCGCTGCATCGCGAGGTCACGGCGGCGCGCGCGGGCGGGTGCCTCGGTACTGGCCCTCGTGCTGGCGTCACCGGTCGCGGCCAATGAGTGGAGCGGCGGCAACGGCAACTGGTTCGGCGGCGGAAACTGGCAGGGCGGCGTCGTCCCGACCCTTGGCGTCGACGCCAATATCGACGCCGGCACCGCAACCGTCGCGGCGTCGGGGGCCGAGGCGAGGAGCCTCTTTGTAGGAGTGTCTGGCACTGGTGCGCTGGAAATTCTCAGCAACGGTCGCGCCCGGGTCGTCGATGGCTTTATCGGCTACAACGCGGGCGCTGACGGCGCTGTCTCGGTCACCGGCGCTGGGGCGTATTGGACCGTTGTCAGCGCGCTCAATGTTGGCATGGGCGGCACCGGTGGTCTGACGATTGCCAATGGCGGTACAGTCAGCAGTGCGGGTGCCAGGATCGGCTTCGGTGGCCCATCCTTCGAGAACGGCAATGGCACGGTCACCGTTACCGACGCGACCTGGACCAACACGGGGTCCCTTTCCGTCGGCTATTACGGCATCGGCGGGCTCTCGATCGGCGGCGGTGGCACAGTCAAAAGCATGTGGGGCTATATCGGCGAGAAGGCAGGCGCCGATGGCACCGTCTCGGTCACCGGTGCGGGCGCGATATGGGACATCGGCAGCGATCTGCAGGTTGGCGGTTCCGGAACCGGCCGGTTGACGATTGCGAATGGCGGCATGGTCACCAGCGCCGCGGCGACGATCGGCTACCTTACGGGTGCCAAGGGTACCGTCACCGTCACTGACGCAACCTGGATCAACGGGGGTGACCTTACTGTCGGCGATGCCGGCGGTACCGGCAAGCTGGAGATTCTGAAAGGCGGTACTGTCAGCAACACAACCAGCTATATCGGCTACGACCCAGGTGCCAACGGCACCGTGTCGGTCACCGGCGCCGGTGCAAACTGGACCAACAACGGCGCCATTATTCTGGGTGGTTTTGGCGCCGGTACGCTGACGATCGCCGATGGCGCGGCCGTGAAGGCTACTGCGGTGCAGATCGCGCCAATGCCCACGGCTTCGGGGAAACTGACCCTGGCCGGTTCGGATGGCGCGCGCGGCGTGCTGACCACCGGACGGATCGTGAAGGGCGCCGGTGGTGCGACGCTCGCATTCGACGGCGGTATTCTGCAGGCCACCCGCAACGAAGCCGACTTCCTTGGAAACTTCGGTCCCTCCGATGTGACGGTTGCCGCCGGCGGCGTCATCTTCGACACCGCCGGTCATGACATCGGAGTCGCGACGGAGCTGCGCGGGATCGGCGGATTGACTAAGGAAGGCAGCGGCACGCTGACGCTCACGGGCGCGAGCGGCTACACCGGCGGCACCGAGGTGAATGCCGGCAAGCTCATGCTCGGCGCAAGCAATCGCCTGCCTTCCGCCGGCGCGCTCATTCTCAACGGTGGCGACTTCGATCTCAACAGCTTCGACCAGACAGTCGGCAGGCTGTCGGGAAGCGGTGGGGCCATCGCGCTCGGCACGGGCACGCTAACCGTCGATCAGAGCACGGCGACGAGTTATGCCGGCGCTATCGGCGGAGCGGGAAGGCTGATCAAGACCGGTGCCGGCGCGCTCAACCTCACAGGCACGAACAACATTGCCGGCGGCACGACCGTCAACGCGGGCACGCTGCTCAACAACGGTTCACTGGCGAGTTCAGTGACGGTCAATGCAAGTGGCACGCTTGGCGGTGCGGGTGTCTTCGGTGGCGGCATCGACATGTTCGGCACGGTGGCCCCAGGCAACTCGATCGGGACGATGAACGTGAGCGGCCCGGTGACCTTCCACAACGGCTCCGTCTACGAGGTCGAGGTCAATAGTGCCGGTGCATCCGATCTCATACAGGTCACCGGCAACGTGGCGATCAACGGAGGCACGGTCCGCGTGCTGGCGGAGAGCGGCATCTATGGCCCGACCACCAACTACACGATTTTAAAGGCCGGCAGCATCACCGGCACGTTCAGCGATATCACTTCGAACCTTGCCTTCCTCACGCCGAGCCTGACGTACAGTCCAAACGACATTGGCCTGACGCTGACGCGCAACGCTGTATTTTTCGCCGACGTGGCGACCACTCCTAACAACCGCGCCGTCGCGATGGCCCTGGATCAGGTTTCCGGCAATGGGCAGATGGCAACGACAACGAATGCGGTGTTGGGCATGTCGGCCGACCGGGCCAATCATGCCTTCGCGCAGATGTCGGGGGAGATCTATGGTGCTTTCGCCACGGCCAACGTCATGGCGGGCCAGCGTTTCCTTTCGACCATTGGGCAGCAGATGGCCTTGGCGCGCGACGATAACTCGCTTAACGCGAAGGGCAACCGCGTCAGTCTTGCCGCCGCCATGCCCGATGCTGCCAGCAAGTCTCCTCCCTGGATGGTCTGGATGAGCGGCGAAGCGCTGACCGGCAAGATCGACGGTGACGGAAATGCGAGTTCGTTGAAATATTCCGGAGGCGGGGGCGCCATTGGCTTCGACCGGCGCTTCCGGCCCGACCTGATTGCCGGCATCGCGGGTGGTTACAGCGAGATCGGCCTTGGCGCAGCCAACAGCCTTGGCGCTTCCAACAGTCTTGGCGCTTCCAACAGCCTCGGCAGAGCAACCGCCAAGAGTTATCAGATGTCTGCTTATGGCGCCTGGCAGCCGAGCGCCTTCTATCTGCAGGGCGCGGTGGGCTATGCCTACAACGATAACGCCGCCGAGCGCCCGATTTCCCTTGGCGGCACCAGCGTGATGGCCAGGGGCGGTACCGTCGCGCATCAGGTGCTCGGCGCAATCGAGGCTGGTTACGGCGTCAGCATCGATCCCCGCGTGAAGGCGGTGCCCTTCCTCGGCTTGCTGGCGAGCAGTGCCTATGGCGGCGGTTTTTCAGAGAGGGGGGCGGGCGAGCTCAGTCTCGCCGTGGACGGCGGCACCACCAACTCGCTGCGCAGCATCGTTGGCCTGCAACTCCTCCATGATGCAGACGTCGGACTTGGCGCGTTGCTGACGTTGCAGGCCCGCGTCGGCTGGGCTCACGATTTTGCCGATATCGCGCGATCGACCGGCGCCGCCTTCATCGCCGCGCCAGGCCCGCACTTCACCGTCGAAGGCGCGACGTTGAAACGCGACAGCATGCTTGTCGGGTTCGGGCTCGCCGCGCTGCTTGATGACGCGCTCACGCTCTCGCTGCGCTATAACGGCGCGCTCAACGCGGCGAACGATAGCCACGCGGTGACCGCGGCCCTGAACTGGCGTTGGTGAGCGCTCGGCAGGCACAACAGCCTTCATCATCCATGCGCGCGCAGAAAATCCGGCGACGGCCGGCGGGATGAATTGACGGTTCTGCCACGATATCCGGCGAGACGGCAATAAGGACTAAAATACCATTTCGTGGGCTCTGAATTGGTTTTAGTCCTTGGCTTCGGCACGCCAGCCTGACGCTGCCAGTTGCTCCATTGTGCGCCTATCATTGTCGCGTTCCCGGAAAACGCATGTACGTGGCAGGTCGCGACAACAACTGAACAACACTGGGTTGTTCGAATTCCCGGATCGTGCGGTCCCCCCGTGAATTGGCCGGTACGATAACTATACAGCGGCCCGACCCAGCAAGAATCTCAAACAGGCGACGCAGAATCCCAAATCGTTGTCGATCGCGAATGACGAGATGGCCGCAATTCGCAATCGCGTCGGAAGTAAGCCGTCATGCAGGTGCACGGCGTCGCGGGGCGGGGCGGTGAGGTCGCGGAAGAGGACTATCGACGCCAGCACCGTGGCAGGAATCGTCGCGTGAGATGTCCCGCCTCGACAGGCGAAGCGCGCGGCCGGCCGCCGTCCGTGCCGGCAAGCCGGCGGCGCGGTTGGTATCGCCCGGTGGTCAATCGAACTCGGGCGTCCATGCCTCGCGGATCGACGGCGGGGTCGAAGGACGGCGGAGCCCATCGGATTTCTTCTGTGTGACTGGCGGTTCTGTTGCGTCATTGTACTGATCGGTATAGAGAATTCCAATCAGTACAGGAGACTGCCGATGGCCGCGCTGGTTCCGCCGTTTACTCATGAGATCGCCACCCGCAAGGTCAGGCTCGCGGAGGACGGGTGGAACAGCCGCGACCCGGAGAAAGTGGCGCTCGCCTACACCGAAGACAGCCGCTGGCGGAATCGGTCCGAATTCGTCAGCGGACGTGCCGAAATCGTCGCGTTCCTGCGCCGCAAGTGGGCCAAGGAGCTCGACTATCGCCTGGTCAAGGAGTTGTGGGCTTTTTCAGAGACGCGAATTGGGGTGCGTTACGCTTACGAGTGGCACGACGACAGCAACTCCTGGTTCCGATCCTACGGTAACGAGAATTGGGAGTTCGATGCTTCCGGATTGATGCAACGGCGCTTCGCCAGCATCAACGACCTGCCGATCTCGGCTGCGGACCGCAAGTTTCATTGGCCGTTGGGCCGCCGCCCGGACGATCATCCGGGTCTGTCCGAACTGGGTTTGTGATCGGGCTCATAACTGAAGTGGACGATTCGGATGCGCACCCTGAATGAGCGAAGCGATGTCGTGCCGCTTGTCGCCGAAGTCTTTCGCGATCTCGGTTACGAGGGGGCGACGCTAAGCCGCATTACCCAGCGCACCGGCCTGGGCAAGGGCAGCCTTTATCATTTTTTCCCCGGCGGCAAACAGGACATGGCGGATGCCGTTCTTGCCGACATTCAGGCATGGTTCGAGCGTGCGGTGTTTGCTCCGTTGGAACACGATGCGCCGTCGGTGGCGCTTCCCCGCATGTGGGAAGCCGTCGATCAGTATTTCCGGTCGGGCCGACGCATCTGCCTGGTTGGGGCGTTCGCTCTCGACGCAACGCGGGACCGGTTCGCGGCCTCCATTCAAGGTTACTTTCAGCGCTGGATCGCGGCGTTGCGCGACGCCTTGATCCGTGGCGGTCGCGATGGCGCCGCGGCGGCGCTCGATGCGGAGGAGGCCGTGCTTGGAATTCAGGGAGCCCTCGTGCTGGCGCGGGCGACCGACGATGTCGAACTGTTCGCCCGCAGCATTCGGCGGCTCGCGAAACGTCTGGCGATTGAAGGCGGCGTTACCGCAACGCCGGTTTGCTGACAGCCGGTGGCCGCAGTATAAAACCGGGCTCTGCTCAACTATCCATCGCTCCCCGAATTCATCGACAGGCATCCTGTGACTATTACCATCTACGGTATCAAGAACTGCGACACGATGAAGAAGGCGCGCGCGTGGCTCGACGCGCACGACGTCGAATATCGGTTTCATGATTACAAGCACGATGGAATTGAGCGATCCCAACTGACGCGATGGTGTCGTGAGGTCGGTTGGGAAACGTTGCTGAACCGGGCCGGCACGACATTTCGCAAGTTGCCTGACGCCGACAAGACCGGCCTGAACGAACGCAGCGCGATCGCGCTGATGCTGGCGCAGCCGTCGATGATCAAGCGGCCGGTGCTGGAGTTGACGGATCGGGTGCTGGTCGGCTTCAAGCCCGACACATACGCCGGGTTGGTCGCGGGGCAGGGCCGGAAATAATTATAGAGAATCACGGTCCGGCAAGTCACGCGCGGGGGATTGCAGGAGCGGCATGCTGTCGCTGCTTCGCGCGGTCAATGACCGCTGGACGACACGCTTCAGTCAGACTATGAGCTTACCCGATAAGGACTGTGTGCAGAGCGTCGCATTGTTTTGGACCTTGCGTAGGTGTGGCCAATAGCGGCATATTCCGGGCGATGGGCCGGGTCCGCGATGTTTCCAGGGCATCGTCGAGACAGAGCTGTTGACATAAATCGGCCACGCGTGGGACACAACGCGCGAAGGCTGAGGGGGAAGTTAATTGGCCGATGAGTTTATTCTCGAGACCCACGGATTAACTAAGGAATTCGCTGGGTTCGTCGCGGTTCGCGACGTCAATCTGCGGGTTCGCCGTGGAACCATCCATGCGTTGATCGGCCCCAACGGGGCCGGCAAAACGACGTGTTTCAACCTTTTGACGAAGTTTCTGCCAGCGTCCGCGGGCACGATCCTTTACAAGGGCAAGGACATTACGTCTTTGGCGCCGGCCGATGTGGCGCGGCTGGGCCTGGTGCGGTCGTTTCAGATCTCCGCGGTGTTCCCGCATCTGACTGCCCTGGAGAACGTTCGCGTCGCGCTGCAGCGTCAACACGGCGCGTCGTTCGATTTCTGGCGCTCCAAGAGCGTGCTCGATCGCTACAATCCGCGCGCGCATGAACTGCTGCACGACGTCGGCTTGAGCGAGTTCGCCAATACGCCCGCCGTCGAAATGCCTTACGGCCGCAAGCGCGCGCTCGAGATCGCGACGACGCTGGCGCTCGATCCCGAGATGATGCTGCTCGACGAGCCGATGGCCGGCATGGGGCATGAAGACATCGACAAGATCGCGGCGCTGATCAAGCGCATCTCCGCGAAGTACACCATTCTGATGGTCGAACATAACCTGAGCGTCGTCGCCAACCTGTCGGACACCATTACTGTGCTGACGCGCGGCAAGATTCTCGCGGAAGGGGTTTACGCCGATCTCACCAAGGATCCGCGCGTGAAGGAAGCATATCTGGGGGCCGGTCATGGTTGATGTGAAAGTGGCCGCCGCGAATGCGACGTCCGGACAAGCCGGACTGGGATCGTCATTGCTCGATATCAACAATCTGCAGGCATGGTACGGCGAGTCGCACGTCCTGCACGGCATCGACTTCAATGTGAAGAAAGGCGAGGTCGTCACCTTGCTCGGCCGTAACGGCGCCGGCAAGACGACGACGCTGAAGTCGATCATGGGCATGATCGGCAAGCGAACCGGCTCGATCGTGTTCGAGGGACGCGATCTCATCCGGATGCATTCCGACAAGATCGCGAGGCTTGGCGTTGCGTTCTGCCCCGAAGAGCGCGGCATCTTCGCCAGCCTCAACGTGCACGAAAATTTGATGTTGCCTCCGGCGGTGCGCAGCGGCGGGTTGTCGATCGAGCAAATCTTCGAGCTGTTTCCCAACCTCAAGGAGCGGCTGTCGTCGAGTCAGGGCACCAAGCTGTCCGGCGGCGAGCAGCAGATGCTGGCGATCGCACGCATCCTGCGGACCGGCGCGCGCTTCCTGATGCTGGACGAGCCGACCGAAGGCCTGGCCCCGGTCATCATCCAGCAGATCGGCCACACCATCGCCCGCCTCAAGTCCGAAGGCTTCACCATTCTGCTCGTCGAACAGAACTTCCGTTTCGCATCGACGGTCGCCGACCGCTTCTACATCGTAGAACATGGCAAGGTGATCGACGGGTTCTCCAATTCCGAACTGCAGGCAAATATGGAGAAACTGCATTCGTATCTTGGTGTTTGAACCATTTTGAATGAGTGCTTCGGGAGGAAAAAAAAGATGAAAAAGAGGCTGTCTGCTTTGCTCTTAGGCACGGCGCTCGCGCTCACCGCCGCGTCGAGCGCGTTCGCCCTGGACAAGACGATCAAGATCGGCTCGCTCAGCGATCAGTCGGGACTCTATGCCGACCTCGGCGGGCCCGGTTCGACGCTGGCCGCGGAAATGGCCATCGAGGACTCCGGGCTTAAAGCCAAGGGCTGGAAGATCGATCTGATTTCCGGCGACCACCTCAACAAGCCCGACATTGGCGTCAACATTGCGCGCCAATGGTTCGACGTGGACAAGGTCGACGTCATCGTCGATGTGCCGAATTCCGGCGTCGCGCTGGCCGTCAACAATATCGTCAAGGAAAAGAACGGCGTCTTCCTGAACTCGGGCGCCGGCAGTTCGGACCTGACCAACGCGCAGTGCTCGCCCAACACCATTCACTGGACCTATGACACCTACACGCTGGCGCATGGTACCGGCACCGCGCTGACGAAAGCCGGCGGCAATAGCTGGTACTTCCTCACGGCCGACTACGCCTTCGGCGCCGCGCTGGAGCGCGACACCAAGGCTGCCATCGAAGCCGCGGGCGGCAAGGTCGTCGGCGGCGTCAAGCATCCGCTGAATACTTCGGATTTTTCATCGTTCCTGCTGCAGGCACAGGCCTCGAAGGCCAAGATCATCGGTCTCGCCAATGCAGGATCGGACCTGACCAATGCGATCAAGCAGGCGTCGGAGTTCGGCATCGTCGCCGGTGGCCAGAAGCTTGCGGCCTTGCTGATGTTCATCACCGACGTGCATTCGCTCGGCCTGAAGACGGCGCAGGGGCTGAACTTCACCGAGACATTCTATTGGGATCTCAACGATCAGACCCGTGCCTTCTCGAAGCGCTTTCAGGAGCGGATGAAGAACCACAACATGCCGACGATGGTGCAGGCGGGCGTGTATGCGGAACTGCTTCATTACTTCAAGGCGCTCGAGGCGCTTGGCGGCAATCCGCACGATGGCGTCAAGGTCATCGCGCAGATGAAGTCGATGCCGACGGACGACGTCTTGTTCGGCAAGGGCAGCATTCAGCCGAACGGCCGCGCGTTGCATCCGGCATATCTGTTTGAAGTGAAGAAACCTTCTGAATCCAAGGGACCGTGGGACTATTACAATCTGGTGGCCACGATTCCCGCTAATGAAGCATTCACGCCGCTCGACAAGAGCACGTGTCCGCTTTTGAAGAAATAAGACCTCGACGCCTGGCAGCGGTTCTGCTGCCGGGCAGTTACTCAGGACCTCGGCGCGAGAAAGTTCTATGCAGGCTTTATATGCCCAACTTCTGGTTGGATTGATCAACGGCTCGTTCTACGCGCTGTTGAGTCTCGGTCTGGCCGTGATTTTCGGAATGCTCAACATCATCAACTTCGCGCATGGTGCGCTCTACATGATGGGAGCGTTTTGCGCATACTTTCTGCTCAACGGTTTTGGGCTGAACTATTGGTATGCGCTGATTATCGCACCGATCGCCGTCGGCGTTTTCGGCATGATCCTCGAGCGCACGCTGCTGAAGTGGCTGGCAGGCCTCGATCATCTCTACGGCCTGTTGCTGACGTTCGGCATCGCGCTGATCATTCAGGGCGTGTTCCAGAATTACTTCGGTTCGTCCGGATTGCCTTACGCAATTCCCAGCCAGCTCCAGGGCGGCATGAACCTCGGGTTCATGTTCCTGCCGATCTATCGTGGCTGGGTGGTGGTGTTCTCGCTCGTGGTCTGTATCGCGACCTGGTATCTGATCGAGCGGACCCGGCTTGGCGCCTACCTGCGCGCGGCGACTGAGAATCCCAATCTGGTTCGTGCGTTCGGCATCAACGTGCCGCGCATGATCACCTTGACCTATGGTCTGGGGATCGGCCTCGCGGCGCTGGCCGGCGTGCTGTCGGCCCCGATCAATCAGGTGCGTCCGCTGATGGGCGCGGATCTGATCATCGTCGTGTTCGCGGTCGTCGTGATCGGCGGCATGGGCTCTATCATGGGGTCGATCATCACCGGCTTTGCGCTCGGCGTCATCGAGGGATTGACCAAGTATTTTTACCCCGAGGCTTCCAACACCGTTGTCTTCGTTCTGATGGTGCTGGTGTTGTTGGTGAAGCCGACGGGATTGACAGGACGGGCGACTTAACATGTCAGCGATTACCGACAATTCGAAGCCGGCCTCCGGCCGTATCGTGCGCGACGAAATGGTCGTGTTCGTTGTGATGGCGGCGCTGCTCGCGACGGTTCCGTTCACCGGCATCTATCCGTTCTTCGTCATGCAGGCGCTGTGCTTTGCGCTGTTCGCGTGTGCCTTCAACCTATTGATCGGCTACGGCGGACTTCTGTCGTTCGGCCACGCCATGTTTCTCGGCTCCGCCGGTTACTTCACCGCCCATGCGCTGAAGGTGTGGGGCGTGTCGCCGGAGCTCGGCATCGTGATCGGCACCGCCGGCGCTTGCGCGTTGTCGATTGTCGCCGGCTGGATTTCGATCCGTCGTCAGGGAATCTATTTTGCGATGATCACGCTGGCGCTGTCGCAGCTCGTGTTCTTCGTCTACCTGCAAACGCCGTTCACCCATGGCGAAGACGGCATTCAGGGCATTCCGCAAGGCATACTGCTCGGGCTGTTTGACCTCTCGAAGCCGACGACGCTGTACTATGTCATTCTCGTCGCCTTCCTGCTCGCCTTCCTGCTGATCTTCCGTGCCATCAACTCGCCGTTCGGCGAGGTGCTGAAGGCGATCCGCGAGAATGAGCCGCGCGCCGTGTCGCTCGGCTACAAGGCGGACCAGTACAAGCTGATGGCCTTCATCCTGTCTGGAACGCTGTCGGGCTTCGCCGGATCGCTCAAGGTGTTCGTGGCGCAGAACGCCTCGCTCACCGACGTGCACTGGACGATGTCGGGCGAAATCGTGCTGATGGCGCTGATCGGCGGTCTCGGCACTGTGTTCGGCCCGGTGGTCGGCGCCTTCATCATCGTTGCCATGCAGCAGTATCTGGCCGGCTTCGGACAATGGGTCACTGTGATCCAGGGGCTTATCTTCGTGGTTTGCGTTTTGACGTTCCGCCGCGGAATCGTCGGCGAAATCGCGCACTACTTCCGCCGTTCGCTTTAGGGTTCTTCCGGTTCTGACGGGATCAGAACCGGGGCTCTACGATCGTGATTTGACGCGTTTTTCTTCACGCGAACCGGTATCGGTGTCGCCTGAAAACGCCATAGCCTTCGGCTGGAAGCCGAAGGTTTAGCACCGCCACCGGCTGCAAGGCCGCGCGATAGCTTGAAGCTGCCGGCGGAGCAGGCTGGTGGCTGTAGCGGTTTGGTGTCTGGCGTCCAGGACGCGGTTCCTTTCCTTTCCTTTCCTTTCGTATGTTGTGATCATTGGGCTCGCTTGCAGCGGGAACAATTGCCAGCCGCCGGCAGAAGTGATTTATGACAACCCAGTGACCTGTGCTGAGCCTGCGGGGCGACTTCCAGCCACTCGAAGTGCTTTGGGCAATCATTCGATATGCACGTCAAGCGGACGTGGAAGGCTGTGTTGTCTTTTGAGAGGACGCTTGTCTGTCGCTTGGCGATTTGGACGCGTGCGATAACCTTAAAGACCGGGAAACGACGATGCTCCGTTGGTTTCGAGCTCTGCTGCCCAGAGAAGAGAAGTTTTTTGCCTTGTTTGCGCGCCACGCACAAACCGTGCAGCAGGGCGCTCAGGCGCTCGAGGGCGTGTTGCGGGGCGGCGATGAAACGCTGGTCTACTGTCAGCGCGTCAATCAGTTCGAGAGCGATGCCGACGGCATCACCCGCGAGGTTCTGACCGCTGTCCGCCGGACCTTCATCACGCCGTTCGATCGCGTCGACATCAAGAACCTGATTACGGCGATGGACGACGCCATCGACCAGATGCAACAGACCGCCAAGGCCGTGGTGCTGTTCGAGGTGCGGAGCTTCGAGCCGCCGATGCGCGAGATCGGCGCCATCCTGGTCGAATGCGCGAGCCTGGTTGGCCGCGCGGTGCCGTTGATGCAGTCGATCGGCGACAACCTCACCATGTTGACGGCGATGACGGAGGAGTTGACCAAGCTCGAGGGGCGCGTCGATGACCTCCACGACATCGGTCTGAAGGAACTGTTCCTCAAGCACCGCACGGCCAACACCATGGACTTCATCGTCGGCGCCGAGATCTACGACCATCTCGAAAAGGTGGCTGACCGTTTCGACGACGTGGCCAATGAGATCAACAGCATCGTCATCGAGCAAGTGTAGGGCAGGGACACCGGGTGGACGCCACGCTTGCCTTTCCGATTCTGGTCGGCCTGATCGCCGTCGCGCTGCTGTTCGACTTTCTCAACGGATTGCATGACGCCGCGAACTCGATTGCGACGATCGTCTCGACACGGGTTCTGCGGCCGCAATATGCGGTGTTGTGGGCCGCGTTTTTCAATTTCGTCGCCTTCCTCGTGTTCGGATTGCATGTCGCCAACACCATCGGCACCGGAATTATCGAGCCGAATGTGATCGATGCCGCGGTGATTTTTGCGGCGCTGATCGGGGCAATCGTCTGGAATTTGGTGACGTGGGGGCTCGGCATCCCCTCGAGCAGTTCGCATGCGCTGATCGGCGGGTTGCTCGGCGGCGGTCTCGCCAAAGCGGGGTTCAGCGCGGTTGTGTGGGGTGGCCTGTCGAAAACCCTGATCGCGATAGTGCTTTCGCCCCTGGTCGGATTTCTGCTCGCGCTTGTCCTGGTGGCCATCGTCGCATGGGCGTCGGCCCGGTCGACGCCTTTCGCTGTCGACCGGGCGTTTCGCATCCTGCAGTTTTTCTCCGCCTCGCTTTATTCCCTCGGCCACGGCGGCAACGACGCGCAGAAAACCATGGGCATCATCGCCGTGCTGCTTTACTCGCAAGGCTATCTCGGCGGCGAGTTCGGGGTGCCGTTCTGGGTCGTCCTCGCATGTCAAAGCGCGATGGCGATGGGGACGCTGCTTGGCGGCTGGCGGATCGTCCGGACCATGGGGCTGCGCATCACCCGGCTGACGCCGATGCAGGGCTTTTGCGCCGAGACCGGCGGCGCGGCCACGCTGTTCGCGGCCACGTTTCTCGGTGTTCCGGTCTCGACGACCCATACCATCACCGGCGCCATCGTCGGTGTCGGCGCGGCGCGGCGGGTGTCGGCCGTCCGCTGGAACGTCGCCAGCTCCATCGTCTATGCCTGGGTCATCACCGTGCCGGCGTCGGCCACCGTTGCGGTGCTGGCCTATTGGGCGGTGATATTCTTCCGCTAGCGCTGTTCTTCGGCGCGTTCCCTCAGTGAAATGGGCAGACGTTGCCCGAAGCCGCTCCGGTTTTCACGTCACCAGCTTGAGGCCGACAATGCCGGCAACGATCAGGCCGATGGAGAACAGCCGGGCCGCCGTCGCCGGGTCGCCGAGCAGCACGATGCCGAGAATTGCGGTTCCCACCGCGCCGATCCCGGTCCAGACCGCGTAGGCGGTGCCGACCGGCAACGTCTTGAGGGCGAGGCCAAGCAGGACAATGCTGATGAGCATGGCCGCCAAGGTCAGGATCGACGGCACCGGCCGGGTGAAGCCCTCGGTGTATTTGAGGCCGATGGCCCAGCCGACTTCCATCAGTCCGGCAACAAATAACAGCAACCACGCCATCGAACCCTCCCAAACTGCGCTGGCAGGGCCGTCCCCGCAATGATTGTGCGAAAGCGGAAGGTCGTCCTTCCGCCGGAAAAATATGGGACCGCCGGGTGGGTTGCGCAACCGCACCGGCGCACCGCCGGAACCCATGCGAAAATCCCTTGATCCCGCCTGCTTTCCCTGCCACAGCCTCGATTCATGACCGATATCGCTACCGCCACCGAATCCTCGTCGCGTTCGCCGCTTGCCGCCGAAGTCGCGCGGCGTCGCACCTTTGCGATCATCTCGCACCCCGACGCCGGCAAGACCACGCTGACCGAAAAGCTCCTGCTGTTCGGCGGCGCCATCAACCTGGCCGGGCAGGTCAAGGCCAAGGGCGAGCGGCGCAATACCCGTTCCGACTGGATGAAAATCGAGCGCGACCGCGGCATCTCGGTGGTCACGTCGGTGATGACCTTCGAGTTCGACAATCTGGTTTTCAATCTGCTCGACACCCCGGGCCACGAGGACTTTTCCGAGGACACCTACCGCACGCTGACCGCGGTGGATTCCGCCGTCATGGTGATCGACGCCGCCAAGGGCATCGAGGACCGCACCCGGAAGCTGTTCGAGGTCTGCCGGCTGCGCGACATCCCGATCATCACCTTCATCAACAAGATGGACCGCGAGAGCCGCGATACCTTCGATTTGCTCGACGAGATCGAAAAGACGCTGGCGCTCGACACCACGCCGATGACGTGGCCAGTCGGGCGCGGCCGCGATTTTCTCGGCACCTACGACATCGCCAGCGGCGGCATTCGCCTGCTGGAGGGCGGCGGCGCCAAGACCGGCGCGGCGGAGCAGATCGACATCGCCGATCTCGCCGCGCGCAACCCCAATTTGAACGTCGACGAAGTGAAGGAAGAACTCGGGCTGGCGACCGAGGCCTGCAAGCCCTTCGAGCTTGCGGCGTTTCGCGAAGGTCATTTGACCCCGGTGTATTTCGGCTCGGCGCTGCGCAATTTCGGCGTTGGCGATCTGCTCGAGGGGCTCGGCCGCTTCGCGCCGCCGCCGCGCGCTCAGGCCAGCACCTTGCGCACCGTCGAAGCTGACGAACCGAAAATGACGGCGTTCGTGTTCAAGATACAGGCGAACATGGACCCGAACCATCGCGACCGCATTGCGTTCGCGCGACTGTGTTCCGGCAAGCTGACGCGCGGCATGAAGGCCAGGCTCGTCCGCACCGGCAAGCCGATGCCGCTGTCGTCGCCGCAGTTCTTCTTCGCGCAGGATCGCGCCATCGCCGACGAAGCCTATGCCGGCGACGTGGTCGGCATTCCCAATCACGGCACGTTGCGGATCGGCGATACGCTGACGGAAGGCGAGGACGTCAATTTTGTCGGCGTTCCCAGCTTCGCGCCGGAAATCGTGCGCCGCGTGCGGCTGACCGATGCCATGAAGGCGAAGAAGCTCAAGGAAGCGTTGCAGCAGATGTCGGAGGAGGGCGTCGTGCAGGTGTTCCGGCCGCGCGACGGCGCGCCGGCGCTGGTCGGCGTCGTCGGCATGTTGCAGCTCGACGTGCTGAAAGCGCGGCTCGATGCCGAGTATTCGCTGCCGGTCGATTTCGAGATCAGCGAGTTTCAACTGGCGCGCTGGATTTCGTCCGACGACCCGAAGAAGCTCGATGCTTTCATCGCCGCCAACGGCTCGGGCGTTGCGGACGATGTCGATGGCGATCCGGTGTTTCTGGCAAAGAACGAGTTCTATCTCGGCTATACGCGCGAACGCGCCGAAGGCATCACCTTCTCCAGCGTCAAGGACGTGAAGAAGACAGGCTAGCGCGTTTTCTTCGCGCGAACCGGTATCCATTTCGCTTGAAGGCGCTCCCGCCAAGCGAATTCATGGACACCGGATTGGCGCGGTCGGGCCGCCGTCGACCGGACGATCAGGTCTTGCCCGAATAGCTGAATTCCGGCGCGCTTTTCAGTTGGCCTGCATTCGCGTCCATCTTTGCCTGCCATTTGTTGTTGCTGGAGTTGTAGCTGAGATCGATCGCCGAGGGGCGCACTGCGACATAGTGATTGTCGATCCCAAGGAACCCGCCGACACTGAGGATGTAGCCGTTGATTTGCCCGTTGTCGCCGATGGCGATGTCCTTGATGGTCCCGATGTTCTTGTTGTCGTGATTGTAGACATCAAGCCCGATCACCTTCGAACCGAGTTCATCGCTTTTCGGAATGCTGGTGAACATGCTGTCGTCGGAGCGATCGCTGACGTTGTTGAGCGCGACATGGTTATCATTGCTATCGGTGATCGTTGTGACTTCCTCCATCGAATTCGGCGTGATGAACATCGATACCGGATTGCCTGACTGATCTTTCGCCCGCACGTAGAACGAGCCGGGCATGACCTTCACGTCGGAAAAGCCGGATTGCGTGAGGCTGCCGACCATTTGATGCTGAAGGCCGGTGGCGGGGGCATTTCCGCTCGGGGATGCTGCTTCCGCAAGAGCAATCGAGGATACGCTGGCCAGCGCCACGATTGCCACGACGAGTGTGCGTTTCATTTTGGTCTCCTTGAATTTCGCCCCACCGCGTACCGACAATAGGAACCGCCGCATCTTCGTTCCGCCGAACCGGCAGATGAATGAAACTTAATCCCGGTCCGGCTCGCGCGATGATATCGTAGGCCAATGAGAGGCGCCGATGATGCGCGGCTTCGTCGTTGTCATCGTTGTTCTGGCGGGCGTCGCGACGTTCGCGGCGGCCGATGACGGTCGTCATCATCGTATCGATGCGACGCCGTTCTCGCATGCGCCGTGCAGCGTCCTCAGCCATGAACCATGCGCGCCGACGTCCTGCAGCGTGTTCAGGCGCGGGCCTTGCATACCGGAAATCTATTATCCCTACGGCGAAAATCTCCAATTGACCGTTGAAAGCGATCCGCCGTCGTCGGACGCCGCGATGTACGAGCGGCCGGATCACGACCTCAATACGATCGACGATCTGTTCGCGGCGTTGCGTGCGTGCTGGAATCCTCCTCCGGCGGAGGAAGCGCACGAGGGCATGCAGATGTCGGTGCGCTTCAGCTTCAAACGTTCGGGCGAGGTGTTCGCCAGGCCGCAGGTTACGTTCGCGACCGCCGGTGTCGAGGCCGCGACACGCGAGCGATATCGTGCGGCGATTGCGTCGTCCCTTGAGGCGTGTGCGCCGTTGCCGTTCACGGCCGGGCTGGGCGGTGCACTCGCCGGGCGCCCGATCCTTGTGCGCTATGTCGATAACCGCAAGCTGGCAGGGCCCCGTTAGTCTCTTGAGGGTATGGTCCCTGGCGGATTGGGTGCCGGGCAGCTGCGCTGGCTCACGACATTGCGCGCCACCCCGCAAAAATGGTACGCGGAACCTGCGCTCCAACTCTGCAGCAAGGAAGATACGATGGGACTTGGCATCATGATCGTCGGTCTCGTGCTGTTCTTCGGCACCCATGTCGTGACCACGCGCCGCGATCTGCGGGCGCGGCTGATCGCCTCGCGCGGGGAGGCAGCTTACAAGATCGGCTACTCGCTGCTCTCCGCGCTCGGTCTGGTGCTGATCGTCTGGGGATTTGCACACTACCGGGCCACGGGCTGGATCGACGTCTGGCACCCGCCGGTCGCAATGCGTCACATCGCCCTGGCCGTGATGCCGTTCGCGGTGATTCTGGTGGTGGCGTCGTACATTCGCGGCCGCATCTACGCCACGCTGAAACACCCGATGCTCGCCGGCATCAAGCTCTGGGCGCTCGCGCATCTGCTGGCCAACGGCGATCTCGGATCGATCATCCTGTTCGGGTCGTTCCTGGCCTGGGCGGTGTTCGACCGTATTTCACTGAAACGCCGCAGCGATCCCGGCGCGCCACCGATCCCCGTCGGCGGCGTTGGCAATGATGTCATCGCGGTGGTGATCGGCATCGTCGTCTATGCCGCGCTGGCGTTGGTGTTCCATCCGTTCGTGATCGGCGTGCCCGTGATCGGGGCCTGAGGCATTTCCACGCTGTCATTGCGAGGAGCGATAGCGTTCTCAGTGTCGTCCCCGCGAAGGCGGGGACCCATAGCCCCTTGCGCGAGTTGTTAGAGAAAAGCCTTGCCTCCGTGGATAAAACCGAACCGCTGCGGAGTATGGGTCCCCGCCTGCGCGGGGACGACGGTTTTCGTGTTGCACACCCGTCTAAAGAACGACATCCGCTCAGACACTCACGCCTCCATCTGGTATCCCGGCGTCGAGCGGGACAGCGCGACTTCGGCCTCGTCCATGTCGGCGGGGATGCTGTCGAACAGCGGCGTCGAGAGATAGCGCTCGCCGGTGTCCGGCAGCATGCAGAGGATGACCGAGCCCGCCGGCGCTTTCTCCGCAACTTGCCGCGCCACGGCGAAGGTCGCGCCGCCGGAAATGCCGGTGAAGATCCCTTCGCGCTGCGCCAGCGCCTTGGCCCATTCGATGGCCTTCGGCCCGGCGATCGGGATCAATTCGTCGTAGTAACGCTTGTCGATCGCCTCCTGCAGCACTTGCGGAATGAAGTCCGGCGTCCAGCCCTGGATCGGGTGCGGTTCGAAGGCGGCGTGGCTCACGGCCGGTGCGCCGTCCGCGGTGCGCTGCTGCGCTTCTCCGCTGCCGACGAGTTGCGCATTGGCCGGCTCGCTGAGAATGATTTTCGTCTCCGGTCGCTCCTTGCGCAGCACGCGCGAGACGCCGACCATGGTGCCGCCGGTGCCGTAGCCGGTGACGAAGTAATCGAGCCGTTTGCCGGCGAAATCGTTGATGATCTCGCGGCCGGTGGTGGCGGCATGGATCGCCGCGTTGGCCGTCGTCTCGAACTGGTGGGCGAGAAACCAGCCGTGTTTCTCAGCCAGTTCGACGGCCTTCTGATACATGCCGAAACCCTTTTGCGCGCGGGGCGTCAGCACCACTTTCGCGCCAAGCATGCGCATCAGCCTGCGCCGCTCGATGGAGAAGCTCTCCGCCATGGTCACGACCAGCGGATAGCCCTTCTGCGCGCACACCATGGCGAGGCCGATGCCGGTGTTGCCGCTGGTGGCTTCCACCACGGTCTGGCCCGGCTTCAACGCGCCGCTGCGTTCGGCTTCCTCGATGATGCCGATGGCGAGGCGATCCTTCACCGACGAGGCCGGATTGAAGTACTCGGCCTTGACGTAGATCGTGACGCCATCGACGCCGATGTTATTGACGCGGATGGCGGGAGTATCGCCGATGGTGTCGATTACGCTGTCGAAAAGGCGGCCGCGGCCATTGGTGGTCCGTGTTGCTGGCGTTCCGGTCATGGGCAGATCTCCATGGTTGGTTGCGTCGGGCGAGGATGCGCGAAGGGCGTCGCTTGGTTCCGAGGCGATCCGGTATATCTCAAAACCGGCCGGGGTGGGACCGTATCAAGGGGCGCGCGCGGGCGTGTGCGACGATCCGGACGGCGTGTCGAAACCACGATATCGGCAACATCTGCATGGCGGCACGCCGTTCCTGCGCCGCCTTCCGGGCGTAGAATGGAATGTCGATCGATCCGTCCGGCCTGCGACGAATGGTCGTGTTCTCGGGCTGGGTCATGTCTTGCCTCCTCGAGCGAATGCGTTTTGTCTAGCGCGAGGCCGGCGTCGCCCGCTTGATCGAGAGCTTGCGGTTTCCTTGTCTTTTCCTTGTTTTGTGATCCGCGCTCCGCTCAATTCGCGTCGGGATGTCCGAACCGGCAGGGATCGCCATGACCTATCGATTTGGTCCGTTCGTCCTCGTTCCGGAATCCCGCGAGTTGTTCGGGCAGGGCGTCGCGCGCAGCATCGAGCCGCAGGTGTTCGACCTCTTGCATTACCTGGTGAGGGAGCGGCAGCGCGTGGTCGGTTCGGACGAACTGATCGCGGCGATCTGGAACGGTCGGATTGTTTCGGATTCCGCCATTGCGGCTCGCATCAGCGCCGCGCGCGCCGCCATCGACGACGACGGCAAGCAGCAGCGATGGATCAAGACGTTGCCGCGGCGCGGCTTCCGTTTCGTCGGCCCGGTCGAGGAAGCGGCGGGCGTCGAGGTTGTGTCGCCGGGCGCGGCGCGAGATGCGGATGGCCGCCAGCGCGTGGCGTTCTGCCGCTCGGCGGACGGGACACGGATCGCTTACGCGACCAGCGGCGACGGTTATCCGTTGATCAAGGCCGGTCACTGGCTTACGCACCTTGAGCACGACTGGACCAGCCCGATCTGGCGGCCGTTTCTCGACCGGCTGAACCGGCAATTCCGGGTGGTGCGTTACGATCAGCGCGGCAACGGACTTTCGGAGTGGAGCGCCACGGATTTCTCGCTGGAGCGTTTTGTCGAGGACCTGGAGGCTGTCGTCGATGCTTCCGGGTTCGAGCGTTTTGCGCTGTACGGCACCTCGCAAGGCGCGCCGATCGCGACTGCCTATGGGTGCCGCCATCCCGACAAGGTCAGCCATCTGATCCTGCACGGCGGCTACGAGAAGGGGCGGCTGGTGCGAGCGCCGCAAAGCGACCGCGAGCAGGGCGAGGCGATCCTGACCCTGATGAGGCACGGCTGGGGCAAGGCCAACAGCGCCTTCCTCAACGCCTTCGCCACGATGTTCATCCCGGGCGGCACGCGGGAGCAGATCGACTCGCTCGTCGAACTGCAAAGGCAAACGACGTCGCCCGACAATGCCGTCGCGATCCGTTCGGCGGTTGACGGCTTCGACGTCGGCGACTGCCTCGGCCGCCTCGACGTGCCGACGCTGGTGATCCATGCCCGCGACGACGGCGTGCAGCCGCTTGAACAGGGCTATCGGCTCGCGACCGGCATACCGGGTGCCGAATTCCTCATGCTGGAAAGCCGCAACCACGTCATTCTGCCGGAGGAGCGCGCGTGGCCGATCCTGTTCGACGCCTTTCAGCGGTTCGTGCTGGAAACCCCGTCGCCGCGATAGTCGAGGGGCGAGGTCGGTGGCTGCTCGCGCGCGATATCCCGCGTCTCTTGCTCATCACCGGCAAAAAATGATACCTCTTCGCACCTATATTGCGGTGCAGCGGGCGCGATGCAGCGGGCCCCGCACCGGAAGCGGCGCGAGGCAGCCGGAAGGCCGCGTTTGCGTTGCGTCTCGAGGGAGGCAAGTCACGGAAGATGGGCGCTGGTTTTGCCATCGTCATTCCTGATTCCGGTTCGGCGGCTGACGCGCCGATGCCGGCTGCTGCGCGTCCCTTCATGATCGGCGATCCCGTAATCGGAGTTTAGGATGTCCATACAATCGAGCATCCGGCGCAAGACGTCGGCCGATATTCGCGCGCGCAAGAATGGTGAGCCGATTGTCATGCTGACGTCGTATCATGCGCACACCGCCACGCTGGTCGATCGCTATTGCGATGTCATTCTGGTCGGCGACTCGCTTGGCAACGTCATGCACGGTTTCGAGACCACCTTGCCGGTGACGCTCGAGATGATGATCCTGCAAGGCCACGCCGTGATGCGCGGTTCGAAGCAGTCGCTGGTCGTCGTCGATATGCCGTTCGGGTCCTACGAAGCCTCGAAGGAACAGGCGTTCCATTCGGCGGCGCGGATCCTCAAGGAAACCCATTGCGGTGCCGTCAAACTGGAAGGCGGCGAGCGGATGGCGGAGACGATCGAATTCCTCACCACGCGCGGCATTCCGGTGATGGCGCATGTGGGTCTCACGCCGCAATCGATCAATGCGCTGGGTTCGTTCCGCTCGCAGGGCCGCGAGGAGGCCGAAGCCATCGCGCGCGGGGAAAATCATCAGGGCCCGATCCAGAACGATGCCCGTGCGGTGGCACAGGCCGGTGCGTTCTCGGTGGTGGTCGAGGCAGTGGCGGAACCGCTGGCGCGCCACATCACGCAGACGATCGATATCCCGACCATTGGCATCGGCGCCAGCGCCGCCTGCGACGGCCAGGTTCTGGTGCTGGAGGACATGCTTGGCCTTTCGGAGTGGGTACCGAAATTCGTTCGCCGTTACGGTCAGCTTGGGCCTATGATCGAAGCCGCGATCGAAGGTTACGCTAGGGACGTTCGTTCGCGCGCGTTCCCGGGGCCCGAGAACGTCTATGGCCTGAAACCGAAAAGCTGATATCGCCACGCCCGAATTTTGACGAAGGAAACAGTATGCTGGGTCTACGCTGCGCCAACGTTCTCAGATCTCTTGCAGCCGCCGCCACGATTGCCGTCTTCGCTGGCGGTCCATTCACCCCCGTACAGGCGCAGGAGACAGGAAAGATCATGACCACAGCTTCAGGTTTGCAGATCGCCGATCGCAAGATCGGCACCGGCGCGACGCCAACGAAGGGCCAGATTTGCGTAATGCACTACACCGGCTGGCTTTATGTCGATGGCAAGAAGGGCCAGAAGTTCGATAGCTCCGTGGATCGCAACGAGCCGTTCGAATTCCCCATCGGCCTGCACAAGGTTATCGCCGGTTGGGACGAGGGCGTGGCGACCATGAAGGTCGGGGGCAAGCGGACCTTGATCATTCCGCCGGAACTCGGCTATGGCGCGCGCGGTGCCGGCGGAGTCATCCCGCCGAATGCGACGCTGATTTTCGATGTCGAGCTGCTCGGCGTCAAATAAGTTGCGCCACGAAATGGCCTCCGGATCGCCGCAAGATTCGGCGGGCTTTTTTGGCTGTTTCCGGGTGCCGCGAAGCCGCCAACTTTGCCTTGTCAGCGCCATAACGCTAGGGTATCGCGGCAACACGCTCGGGACAGCCGTGCAGCGTGCCATTCGGTGGCGTTGCCATGCGGGGATTGGATTTCCATAAGTGTCTGAAATATTTAACGAAATTGACGATGAGCTGCGCCGCGAGCAGCTCAAGAAGATATGGGACAAGTATTCCGTCTACATCGTCGCTGCCGCGCTGCTGATTATCGCCGGTGTCGCCGGGTGGCGTGGCTACGAATACGTCGCGACGAAGAACGCGGTGAAGGCCAGCGCCGCTTTCGACGCCGCCATCGCATTGTCGGATCAGAACAAACATGCTGAAGCGGAAGCGGCGTTCAATGCAATCGCTGCCGACGCTCCCTCCGGCTATCGGTCGCTGGCGCGACTGCGTGCGGCCGCCGAAGCGGCGGCGCGCGATCCCAAGGCTGGCGCCAAGCTCTATGACGATATTGCCGCGGATTCGAGCGTCGGCGCCAACGAACGCAGCCTTGCAGGGCTGCGCGCGGCTGCTCTGCAACTCGATAGCGACAGTTACGACGACATGGTGAAGCGACTCCAGCCGGCCGCTCAGCCTGGCAGCATCTATCGTCATTCTGCCCGCGAGTTGCTGGCGCTGTCGGCCTGGCGCAACAAGAACGTCACCGAGGCCCGCAAGTGGCTGGATCAAATCGCCGAGGACGGCGAAACACCAGCGAGCCTGCGCAGCCGCGCCGAGGCACTGCAGGCATTGCTGCCCCCGGCGGCCAAGAGTTGAACGGCGGCCGGCGCCACGTTCGGCGTCGGCGGTATTGAACCTTGCAAACGAGAGCCACGTGAGACCGAAAACCATGCACCGATTGCAACGTATGATCGCTGTCGCCGTGCTGGCTTCGCTCGCGGGCGCGCTGGCCGGATGCGCTGGCAGCAGCAGTTTCGATCCGACTGATATGTTCGACTTTCTGGACACGAAAAAGAAACTGCCGGGAGCCCGCCAGCCGGTGTTCCCCGAAGGTGTCCCAGGCCTTCAGCAGGGCGTGCCGAAGGATCTCTACAAAGAGAACGTCGAACGCCAGCAGTTGCAGGAGCAGGAAGCCGTTGCTCCACCCGAGGCTGCGCCGGCACCCGCGGCGGAAGCGCCGAAGCCGCGTCACTCCGCCAAGCGACCGGCGCGGCGGTCGCCTGCCGCCACACCGGCACACGAGAACGCTGCATCTCAAGAAGAGGGCGGCGCCGCTACCGCTCCCCATGCGCCAAAGGCTGCCAAGCGCACGGTTCGCCATCGCAGCACCACCGTTCCGCCGCCGGATTCGGAAACGCCTGCCGCTGCGCCCCAGGCCCAGCCTCAACCGCAGCAAGCGCCGGCGTCTGCCAGTCCCTTCCCAGCGCCTTTGCCGAGCGGTAGCTTCCAGCGCTGAGAGCGGTTCCTCAAGCCGCGCGCATTGACTTAACGTCGCCGGTGGGCGAACGGATCGCCCATGTCCTTTGCCATCGCGCCTTTCAAATTCGCCATCATCGGCCGACCCAATGTCGGCAAGTCGACGCTTTTCAACCGATTGGTTGGACAGAAGCTGGCGCTGGTCGACGATCAGCCAGGAGTCACCCGCGACCGGCGCGAAGGGCAGGGCCGGCTCGGCGATCTGTCTTTCACCGTGATCGACACCGCGGGGCTTGATGAAGGCGCGCGCGGTTCGCTGACGGCGCGGATGCAGGAGCAGACCGAAGCTGCCATTGCTGCCGCCGATGCACTGCTGTTTGTTATCGATGCGCGGATCGGGCTTACGCCGACCGACCGTTCGTTTGCGCATTTCGCGCGCCGCGCCAACAAGCCAGTGGTGCTGGTTGCCAACAAGAGCGAAGGCAAGCACGGCGAACTCGGCGCTATGGAATCCTATGCGCTCGGCCTTGGCGATCCGATTCAGATTTCCGCCGAACACGGCGAGGGGTTGAGCGACCTCTATGACGCATTGCGCGAGTTGATGCCTGATCCGGCCGAGGATGCCGACGAGGAAGACGTCGACGGCCTCAGCGAAGAGGACTTCAACACGCGTCCGATCCGCGTCGCCATCGTTGGTCGTCCTAACGCCGGCAAATCGACGCTGATCAATCATCTGCTCGGCGAAGAGCGGTTGTTGACGAGCCCCGAGGCCGGTACGACGCGGGATTCGATTTCGGTCGAAATCGACTTCAAGGGCCGGCATTTCCGTGTATTCGATACGGCGGGATTGCGCCGCCGCTCGCGCATCGAAGAAAAGCTTGAAAAGCTGTCGGTGGCTGATGCCCTGCGTGCGGTGCGTTTCGCCGAAGTCGTCGTGCTGATGATGGATGCGCAGAACCGGTTCGAGGAGCAGGATCTGCGTATCGCCGACCTGATCGAGCGCGAAGGTCGTGCCTTGGTCATCGCCGTCAACAAGTGGGACTTGATGGAGCAGCGCGCCAATCTGGTCACTGCGTTACGCGCCGATGTCGATCATCTGCTGCCGCAGGTGAAAGGTGTCCCGGTCGTCGCGGTTTCGGGCCTGATGGGCGAGGGCATCGATCGGCTGATGAAGGGCATCGAGGACGCCTACGCAGTCTGGAATCGCCGGATCTCGACGGCTGCACTCAATCGCTGGTTCGAACAGGCGGTCGACAACAATCCGCCGCCGGCAGTATCGGGGCGGCGCCTGAAGCTCAACTACATCACCCAGACCAAGGCGCGGCCACCAAGTTTTGTGCTGTTTTGTTCGCGCGCCGATGCAGTTCCGGAATCCTATCTGCGCTATCTCGTGAACAGTATTCGCGAGGCTTTCGATCTGCCGGGCGTACCGCTTCGCATCACGCTGCGTGAAAAAGCGAACCCGTTTGCACACAAGCGCAAGCGCTTGTCATAAAGCCTTTCCGGTTCTGATGGGTTCAGAACCGGCGCTTTACGATTTCGATGTGATGGAATTTTTCACGCGAACCGATATTCGCTTCGCGCGAAAGTGCTATGGAGAAACGGGCGGCTGCCATGAGCCGCCCGCGAAACATGAGGGGTTGCTGTCCCGGTTTATTTCTTCAGCAAAGGACACGGATTGGTGTCCAGCGGTACCGCGACATCGTTGGGATCGAGCTTGGATATCAGCTTGTAGTAGTCCCATGGTCCCTTGGATTCTTCCGGCTTCTTCACTTCGAAGAGATATGCCGGAACCATGCGACGACCATCGGCACGAATTTCGCTCTTTCCGAACAGATCGTCCTCGGCAACGGTTGCCTTCATCTTCGCGACGACCTTCACGCCGTCGTGTGGATTGCCGCCCATCGCTTCAAGCACCTTGAGATAGTGCCGAACGGCCGCGTAGACGCCGGCCTGATTCATCGAGGGGCGCGCATTCTTCGATGCCTTTTCAGAGAAACGTTTCGACCATGCGCGCGTTTTGTCGTTCATGTCCCAGTAAAATGACTCGGTGAACGACAAGCCCTGCGCGGTTTTCAAGCCGAGCGAGTGCACGTCATTGATGAACAGCAAAAGCGCCGCAAGCTTCTGGCCGTGAGAGACGATACCGAACTCTGCCGCCTGCTTGATCGCGTTGGTGGTGTCGCCGCCCGCGTTGGCGAGGCCGACGACCTTGGCCTTCGACGCTTGCGCCTGCAACAGGAACGACGAGAAGTCAGGCGTGTTGATCGGATGCTTGACACCGCCCAGCACCTTGCCGCCGTTCGCGGTAATCACGGCCGATGTGTCGCGTTCGAGAGCGTGGCCGAAAGCGTAGTCCGAGGTCAGGAAGAACCACGTGTCGCCCCCAGCCTTGGTCAGCGCCTTGCCTGTGCCGTTCGCCAGCATGTAGGTATCGTAGGTAAATGATAGCGTATTCGGCGAGCAGGCCTTTCCGGTGAGATCCGCGGTGGCGGCGCCGGAATTCAGCATGACGATATTCTTTTCGCGCACCAGGTTGCTGACGGCGAGCGCTACGCCGGAATTCGGCGTGTCGGTGATCATGTCGACCTTGTCGACGTCGATCCATTGCCGGGCAACGTTGACGCCGACGTCAGGCTTGTTCTGATGGTCGCCACCGAAGACGTCGATCTTCCAGCCCTTGGCGAGAAGTCCCGAATCCTCCACCGCCATTTTGGCGGCGACGACCGAGTTGGGCCCGCCGATATCGGCGTAGAGGCTCGACATGTCGTTGAGCACGCCGATCTTGACGATTTTGTCTTGAGCGATAGCTGATGTGGCAACTCCGAGACCGGCCAGCACAATAGCCACAGTCCCGCAACGCGTGACAAGTGTCCGCATGGTATCCCCTTGGTTTTCCTCCGGCTGCCGCTTTTGTGCGGCTTTATCCGGCGTTTCGGTGATTGGTTGTCGCCACATCGCGCCCGCATCTTGCGTGCCGGTCGCGGTGAGGCAATCGCATCACATCACAACCGCGAGCCGGCGTCCATCGATGTGCGATGCGGCATGACGCTGGTAAACGGAAAGGCGGTTCCGATGTACCGGCGGACGTCTGGGGAGGAAACCCGATCGCCTGTCGTCAGTTCGAGCGCGTCCAGTTGCTGGACTTGCAGATAATGCTCATCACACAACCGGAAGTGGTGAGCGTGTTGCCGTTGAGCGTCATTTTGCCGGTGTAGGTCTTGCCGTCCTCGGGATTGAAAGCGCTACCGCTCCAGACGTTCTCGCCGTTGGGCTTCATGTCGAAGAAGATGCGTTGACCGACCTTGGCCTTGGGATCGGCGCCGGGTTTGAGCCAGACGATATGGCCGCACATCGATTCGCCGCAGGGTGCAAACTTGATTTTGGAGGCGCCGGTATCGCGCAGCCAGGTGCCGGAGACATCGGCCGCAAACGCGGTACCGGCGGCAAAGGTCATGGCGGTCAGAGCGGCAGCGGCAAGCATGTAGCGCATGGAGGATGGTCCTTTCCCGTTCGACGGAACGTCGCGAGTATCCTGATGCTGGCGCGCCGAGCGAGCAAGGGGACTTGACCATCGGGTTTTCGAGCGAACCGGGTACCGGTTCGCGTCAAGAGTCGGGTCGATCAGGCTTGTTGAGCCCGAGTTCTGATTCCATCAGAATCCGGAGGTTCTAGGCGGAGGCGACTGGTCCTCGGAAGTCCATCGACGTGCGTGTCCTGTAGTCGTAAAGTTTGCCGCTTTCGGTCCAGGCCGGTGCGCACATCGGCACGATGAACTCCGCGACCTGCTCGGGCGTATCCAGCGTCATCGGATCTTCGCCCGGAAAGACCTGGGCGCGCATCCGCGTCCGGATCGGACCGGGACTGAACAGATTGACGCGAATTGCCGTCGTTGCCGTCTCGTTTGCCCAAACCCTGACCAGCGTATCGAGCGCCGCCTTCGAGGTTGCGTAGGGGCCGAGATAGGCCGTCGCCTTGCTGGCGATCCCGGAGGTGATGAACACGGCGCGGCCGGCGTCGGACTGTCTCAGCAGCGGCTCCATGCAACGGATCAGCTGGAAATTCGCCGTGACATTGACGGCGATGACATCGGTCCAGGGCTTCAGGTCGATATGACCAAGCGGCGACGACGGCCCGGCGATACCGGCATTGCCAACCAGAATGTCGAGCTTGCCGTGGCGCTCATGCAGCGCTGCGCCCAGCCGTGCGATGCCGTCGGAGTCCGTCATGTTGAGAGGCACCAGCGTCGCGGACCCTCCGACCGTGCGGATGGCATCATCCAATTCCTCCAGGCCGCCCTGGGTGCGCGCAACAGCAACGATGTGAGCCCCGGCTTTGGCAAGCGCCAGCGCCGTGGCATGGCCGATGCCGCGCGAGGCGCCGGTGACGAGAGCAATGCGGGAAGCGAGTGGCTTGGTCATGGTTCGGACGCTTTATGTTATGAGCTGTCAAAGCGGGATGAGTTGGCGGCGGTTATGCCTGAATTATTGGACGATGCCAAAGGCCATTGGCGGCCGATGCGCGAGAGCGATCTGAGGGCGGTGCAGGCTGTGGCCGAGGTGGTGCATCCGGCCTATCCGGAGGATGCCGCCATCTTTGCGGAACGGCTCCGACTCTATGGCGGAGGCTGTCTGGTGTTCGAGGACAGCGCGTCCCGGGAGATCGCGGCCTATGTTGTCAGTCACCCCTGGCGTGCCAATGATCCGCCGGCGCTGAATGAACCGCTTGGCGCGCTGCCCCGCGAGGCTGGCACCTATTATATCCACGATCTGGCGCTGCTGCCGTGGGCGCGAGGATTGGGAATTGCCTCGGCGACGGTTGACCGGCTAGTCGCCGTAGCGAGGACTGCCGGCCTGCCTACGGTGTCGCTGATCGCGGTGAATGGCTCGACCGGGTTTTGGCGGCGCCACGGCTTCGAGGAAGCCGCCAGCGCAGGGTTGAGGCAAAAACTGCGCAGCTATGACGCCGCCGCGCAATTCATGGTGCGAACGTTGTAATCAGCTCGCTTCGGCCAGCAATGACAACTGCCGTGGCTGCGCTTCGGTTTGTGTCAGGTCCGTCAGCGGCGTCGGGTATTCGCCAGTGAAGTAGTGATCGGTGAACTTCGGATGCGCCGGATCGCGGCCGGGTTCGCCCATGGCACGGTAGAGGCCATCGACCGAGAGGAAGGCAAGCGAATCCGCCCCGACGATCTGCCGCATTTCTTCAAGCGTATGGTTGGCGGCGAGCAGGCTCGCACGATCCGGCATGTCGATGCCGTAATAGTCGGGGTGGGTGATCGGCGGGGAAGCGATGCGGAAATGCACCTCGCGCGCACCGGCGTCGCGCATCATCTTGACGATCTTCTTCGACGTCGTGCCGCGCACCAGGCTGTCGTCGATCAATACAATGCGTTTGCCGTGGATGGCGGCGCGGTTGGCGGAATGCTTCATCCGGACGCCCAATTCGCGGACGCTCTGCGTCGGCTGAATGAAGGTGCGTCCAACGTAGTGGTTACGGATGATGCCGAGTTCGAACGGCAAGCCCGATGCCTGGCTGTAACCGATCGCCGCGGGGACGCCGGAATCCGGCACCGGGACGATCACGTCGGCCGCGACCGGGCTTTCGTGGGCAAGTTCGGCGCCGATCGCTTTGCGGACATCATAAACTGACCGGCCGCCGATCACTGAATCCGGTCGTGCGAAGTAAATATACTCGAACAGGCAGGGCCGCGGCGGCATCGGCGGAAATGGCTTGTGTGTCTGGACGCCGTGATCGTCGAACACGATGACTTCGCCCGGTTCGATATCGCGGATGTATTTTGCGCCGATGATATCCAGCGCGCAGGTTTCCGAGGCCAGGATCGGGCAGTCGTCGAGTTCGCCGAGCACAAGCGGGCGGATACCGAGCGGATCGCGCGAGCCGATCAACTTCTTGTTGGTGAGCGATACCAGCGCGTACGCACCTTCGATGGCGCGGAGTGCCTCGATATATCGATCGATGAAGCGGTTGCGTTTGGAATGCGCCACCAGATGCAGGATGACTTCGGTGTCGGTGGTGGATTGCATCATGGCGCCTTCGCGCACCAGCGCGCGGCGTAGCGTCAGGCCATTGGTCAGGTTGCCGTTGTGGGCAACCGCGAAGCCGCCAGCGTTGAGTTCGGCGAACAGCGGCTGCACGTTGCGCAGAATGGTTTCACCGGTGGTGGAATATCGGGTGTGCCCGATGGCGGAGGTTCCCGGCAGGCGCTCGATCACGTCGCGGCGGGAGAAGGTATCGCCGACCAGACCGAGGCGGCGTTCCGAATGAAAACGATGACCGTCGAACGAGACGATTCCGGCAGCTTCCTGCCCGCGATGCTGCAAGGCGTGCAGGCCCAGCGCAGTGATGGCGGCGGCGTCCGGATGGCCAAAGATGCCGAAGACACCACACTTCTCGCGTAAGGCGTCACCGTGCAGTTCGAGGTCTTGAGCGCTTGGCAGAGGCACTTTGCGGGTGGGCGGGGCGGCAGCTTGCGAAAGGGTCTGCATCTCGTCCATCGCGCCTCACTTTCAAGGGAGCAATATCCCTCATTCAAGACAACTAGCGTCCTGTCGGTTTGCCGTCGATCAATTGTTTCAGGCTATCCCGTGCAGGCTTCGAATAACCGCCATTGGTGCCCGGCGTTGCCGGTTCGGCATCGGTCTGTTCGTCCTCGGGTTTGGTCTTCTTGAATCTCTTCAAGATGGTGTTTTCGGGGTCGTCCGGCAAGAGCGACATGAGCCAATCGCCGGTCGATTGCAACATGGTTAGCGATTTGGCGTTGGACACCCAGTCCGGCCGCTGCTTGGCGGGAACCAGCCATACGAAAAACAGGAAAGCGACGACGACGATAAGCAGGCCGCGCGCCAGCCCGAACAGGAATCCGAGGGTGCGATCGAGCGCCCCAATGCGGGAGTCCAGAATCATATCGGAAATGCGCACTGTAATGATCGAAACGATGATCAATGTGCCGATGAAGACGCCGGCGATCACCGCGATGCTGGCGAGGGTATCGCTCGCAATGTAGGTTTTCGCCGTGGGCAGCAGCTTCTGATACGAATACAGGGTCACGAGTGCCGCTGCACCCCAGGCGGCGATCGACAGGATTTCGCGCATGAAGCCGCGAACCATGGCGAGCAGGCCCGAGATCAGCATTACCGCGAGCAGCACAAGATCGAGGATCGTTATCGGCATCGGCTGGTCAGGTCCGCTCTTGAATCCAAAAACCGCGAATCGGCGTGGTGCACGACGGTCCAGATCATGGTGCTATGGCGCGCTCCACAAAGCCAGAGTTCCCGGCCGCGCCGGTTATATAACGGGGGCAGCGGCCAACGTCACGCCCGGTTTATCGTTCTTGACGGCGGAATCGAGGCGGTGCGGCGGTTTTCTCCGCGGCTGTGTCCCCATTGCCGTCATTTTGATTGGTTTTGCCGCTCGCGACCCTCGAGTTCTTGTCGGCGCCCTTGCGAGGGGTCCCGAGCGCGGCGATATCCGCTACCAGGCTCGTCAAACCGCTGACGGTCGTCAACGACAGCCCGGCGTCGCCGGCATCGCCTCGCGCCGATTCCGGCAACACGGCGCGGCCGAAGCCAAGCTTTGCCGCCTCCTTGAGCCGGGCGGACGTCTGCGCCACCGGCCGCACTGCGCCGGAGAGGGAAATTTCGCCGAAATAGACCGCATCGGTCGGCAGCGGTGCATTCGCCAGCGAGGATACCAGTGCGGCGGCGGCGGCGAGGTCGGCGGCGGGCTCCTGAATGCGCAAACCCCCGGCGACGTTGAAATAGACGTCATAGCCGGACAGTTTGACGCCGCAATGCGCCTCGAGGACCGCCAGCACCATGGACAGCCGGCTCGAATCCCAACCCACCACGGCGCGGCGCGGCGTGCCCAGCGAGGTCGGCGCCACCAGCGCCTGCAGTTCCACCAGCACCGGACGGGTGCCCTCGATACCGGCAAAAACCGCGGTGCCGGGGCTGCCAAGATCACGCTCGGACAGGAACAATTCCGACGGGTTTGTCACTTCGCGCAGGCCGAGTCCCGTCATTTCGAACACGCCGATCTCGTCGGTCGGACCGAAGCGGTTTTTCACCGAGCGCAGAATACGGAATTGCTGCGAGCCTTCGCCTTCGAACGACAGCACGGCATCGACCATGTGTTCGACGACGCGCGGGCCTGCGATCTGTCCGTCCTTGGTGACGTGGCCGACCAGAATGATGGCAGCCCCTGATTTCTTGGCGAAACGAATCAGCGCCTGCGCCGAGGCGCGGACCTGCGTCACCGTGCCCGGTGCCGATTCAACCGTATCGGTCCACATTGTCTGGATTGAATCGATGACGATCAGCCGCGGCACGGAGCCTTCCGACAACGTCGAGATGATGTCCTCGACCGACGTTTCGGCGGCGAGTTGCACCGGCGCGTCGGCGAGCCCCAAACGCTCGGCGCGCAGCCGCACCTGAGCGACCGCTTCTTCACCGGAGATGTAAACCGCGCGGTGGCCGGCACGGGCGAGGACGCTGGTGGCCTGGGTCAGCAGCGTGGATTTACCGATGCCGGGATCGCCGCCGACCAGCAGGACCGAACCGCGCACAAAGCCGCCGCCGGTAACGCGGTCGAGTTCAGCCATGCCGGTCGGCAGGCGAGGTGCATCGACGCTCTTGCCCGTGAGGCTCTCCAGCGCGAACACGCGGCCCTTGCGCTTGGAGCGAATGCTGGCCGGCATCGACGTTGCGCCGGTGATGTCCTCCTCGGCCAGCGTGTTCCATTCGCCGCACGACTCACACTTGCCCTGCCAGCGATTGTATGCCGCACCACAATTCTGGCAGACGAAGGAGAGGCTGGATTTGGCCATGGGGAGGGGTGCCGTTCAGGTTGCGTGGGTGGCGTTCCAGAGCATCGATAGACCAGCCGCCAGCATGATGCCATCCATCACCAGCCGGAACACGTTCGGGTCGAGCCTCAGCACGAAGCGTTTGGCGATGAAGGCGCCGAACATCAGCGACGAGCCCGCGATCAGTCCCTTGAGGAACACCTCCGGCGTGAGTGCGCCGAAGTGCTGGAAGGTTATCGACTTGCTGACATAGAGCCCGAGTGAACTGGCGGCTTCGGTGGCGAGGAAGGCGCCTTTGGTGAGGCCATAGAACAAAAACAGCGGCACGCTCAATGGGCCGGTGGACACAACGATGCCGGTCAGATAGCCGATCAGCGCGCCGCCGAGCGCCATGTGCCACAGTGTGATGGTGATGTCGCGTTTGGCGAGCCAGTGCCGCACCGGCACCATCGCCATCAGGAATACGCCGATGGCGATATCCACGGCCCGCGAGGGCAGCACCAGCAGCGTTCGCGCACCGAGCGCCGCCGCCGGAATGCCAGTGATCGAATAGGCCGCACAGGCACGCCAGTCGACCTCGCGCCACCACGCCATGATGCGAGAAAGGTTGGCCATCACGGCGGCGACCGCCATGATCGGCACGGCTTGTTTCGGGCCGAACTCGTAGACCAGCACCGGTACCAGCATGATCGACGAACCGGTGCCGACGATGCCGCTGATGGTGCCGGCGACGAGCCCGACGGCGAGGACGAAGACGTAGGTCAGCACCGGTTGGTGACTCCGCGAACGGAACGGTCGGGATTGTCGAAATAGGCTGCGGCGGATTTGAGATCGACGGATTAAGTTGGACTATGAGCCGTTGCCGCCTTTGTAGACGCGGGCGTAGCGTTTACCGAGACTGGTGAGCACTTCATAACCGATGGTGCCGAAGTGATGCGCCAGTTCGTCGACGGTGATGCCGTCGCCGATCAGCGTCGCCATATGACCACGTCGCGCCGCCTTGTCCGGCAGATCGGTAATGTCGATGGCGATCAGGTCCATCGAAATCCGTCCGGCGATCGGACAGCGCTTGCCGGCCACGATGACTTCGGCGCTTCGCGTGCCGTCGCTGCCGCCGGCGGCACGGAAGTAGCCATCGGCATAACCAGCGCTGATGACCGCGAGTTTGGTCGGTCGCCGCGCGGTCCACGTCGCGCCGTAGCCGACGCTGTCGCCGCGCTCGACGCTGCGCGTCTGCAGGATGCGGGCCTTGAGTTCAACGACCGGCGCCATGGGATTGTCCGCCTCGGGCGTCGGATTGACGCCATAAAGGGCGGCTCCGGGGCGAACCAGATCGAACTGGAATTGCGACCCGAGGAAAGTGCCGGAAGAGTTGGCCAATGATGCGGGCACGCCGGAGAATTGTTGTGCGATCTCACGAAACGCGGCCGCCTGTCGGGTATTGAGCGGATGATCGGGGCTTTCGGCGCAGGCGAGATGGCTCATCACCAGCGTGATGCCGTGATCGCCGGCATTGATCCGAGGCACAATTGCCTGCGCATCCGCAATCGATAGACCGAGCCGATTCATGCCGGTGTCGATGTGGATGGCGGCGCCTCCGGCCCAACCGCTGCGGCGACAGAACACGTCCCATTCGGCGAGTTCGTTCAGATCGCCAATCACCGGCTGGCAATTGATTTCGGCGAATTTGTCGCCGCAATTCTGGAAGAAGCCGTTCAGTGTATATATGGTGGCGGCTTTGGTCGCGGCACGGGCGGCGCGGGCCTCGTCCAGAGTTGCGACGAAAAACGTCTTGCAACCCGCCGCGGCGAGCGCGCGCACTACTGGCTCGGTACCACAACCGTAAGCGTTGGCCTTGACGACGGAAGCGCACTCGGCCGGCACGCTGAGGCTTTCGAGTTTGCGCCAGTTTGCGACAATAGCCTCAAGGTCGACGGTCAGCACGCCGTTGGCTGCGGCATGCATGGCAGCCCGGTCTGCTTCGGCTGTCGTAGCCGTGGCGATCTTTGGGTCCGATACAACCGTCATGCGCTGAGCCTGTCCTTCCGCGCGGGAATATCCATTCGCGCGAGACACGCGCGCAAGCGACTCACAATGGATTGCCAAGTCGTCAGCCAAAAGCTTACGCGGCGCGCTTCCGCGGTTCAATCGTGCGCCGTCGTTACATACGGTCGGGCAGGCCGTGATCGTGGGCGAGATCGCCAAATCGCGTTACCGATCCCTCGAAGTGCAATTCGACCGTCCCGGTGGGGCCGTGGCGCTGCTTGCCGATGATGACTTCGGCCTTGCCGTGCGCGATATCCATTTCGGTCTGCCACTTCTCATATTCCGGCGTGCCGGGCCGTGGCTCCTTGTTGGCCAGGTAATATTCCTCGCGGAACACGAACATGACCACGTCGGCGTCCTGTTCGATCGAGCCTGATTCACGCAAGTCGGAAAGCTGCGGCCGTTTGTCGTCGCGGCTCTCGACCTGACGCGAAAGTTGCGACAAGGCCAGAATGGGAACATTCAATTCCTTGGCCAACGCCTTCAGGCTGGTGGTGATTTCGGTGACTTCCTGCACTCGGTTGTCAGAACGTTTGCCTGAACCCTGAAGCAACTGAATGTAGTCCACGACGATCATGTCGAGGCCTTTTTGTCGCTTTAGCCGGCGTGCGCGGGCCGTGAGTTGTGAGATCGACAGGCCGCCGGTCTCGTCGACATAGAACGGCAGCGATTGAAGCTCGATCGAGTAGTCGCGAATCTTGTCGAAATCAGCCTCGGTAATACCGCCGCGGCGGATGGTGCTGGACGGAATGCCGGTGCGTTCGGCGATAATACGGGTGGCGAGCTGCTCGGCCGACATTTCGCACGAGAAGAACCCGACAATCCCGCCGTTGACCGTCTTCATAGTGCCATCGGTCTGCACTTCGCCGCGCCACGCCTTGGCGATGTTAAAGGCTATATTGGTGGCGAGCGCCGTCTTGCCCATGCCGGGGCGGCCCGCGACGATGATAAGGTCGGATGGTTGAAGGCCGCCCATCTTGGTGTCGAGGTCGCGCAGGCCGGTGGCGATACCTGATAATTTTCCGTCGCGCTGGAATGCCTTCGCGGCCATATCGACGGCGACGGTGAGGGCCTGGGAAAAGCGCTGGAAGCCGCCGTCATAACGGCCGGATTCCGCCAGTTCGTACAGTCGACGTTCGGCGTCCTCGATCTGGGCGCGCGGCGCAAAATCGACCGGCGCATCGAAGGCGACGTTGACCATGTCCTCGCCGATATGGATCAGGTCACGACGCAGCGATAATTCGTAGATCGTATGACCGTAATCCTTGGCGTTGATGATGGTGGTGGCTTCGGCGGCCAGGCGGGCCAGATACTGGCCGACCGTCATGCCGCCGCCGAGATCGACGTCGGCTGGCACGAATGTCTTGAGGGTAACCGGCGTTGCAACCTTGCCCGCCCGGATCAGGCTCGCGGCGGTTTCGTAAATGGTCTGATGGATCGGCTCGAAGAAATGCTTCGGTTCGAGAAAATCGGAGACACGGTAGAAGGCATCATTGTTGACCAGGATGGCGCCCAGCACGCTCTGTTCGGCCTCGATATTGTGCGGCGCCGTCCGATAGGTCGGGTTCGCAGTGTCGGGAGCGAGCTTGAGCACGTTCGAATCGAGTGACGCCATGGCTATGGATAATTTCTCTCAAGTTTGTCGGATGCTGGGCCGCGCATAGAAGCACCGGGTACGGAAGCGGCGAAAGCGATCATCTACCTTATTCACACGTTAGGCAAAAAACGGTGAGGAACGAATCTGTGCGGCTTTATAACACTTGACGGTGCGCGAGGTGTGAGACGTGTCCCTCGACGGAGTCGTGCCGGACCATGCGTCACGCCGTCTGAACCGTTCGGCGCTGCCGGCGACATATGTCGGTAATGCTGTTTGCCGATGCCGGCATACGCGCACCGCCTCTGTAGCGCGATGCGCGATCACGGCAATGTGCCACATGCGGCGAACGGCTATGGGAACCGACCAGGCTGGTTTCGTGTTTATCGGGACAGAATTGTTCCCGCCCGCGTAACCAATGCCGGCGGTGGCAGACGGTGATGCAGATGACCCAGCAGCAAACGGCAGAATGTCCGGCGGTCGTGGACAACTGGCTGGTCGCGTTAGTCGAAGCCTTTGAGTCCGTATCCCGTACCGACGTCGGGATCGATCCATGCCGCCCGATCCCATCGGATGGAGTTCGGCAGACTGTCCTCGCGCGGTTGGCACAGCCTGCGCTGATCGCTCAGCGGGCCGAGTCGCTTCAACTGGCCGAGTCGCTTCAGCTGGCCGGGTCGCTTGAACCGGGCCTGCGGGGCGATCCCGAGTCTCATTCGCCGGCGATCTGCAGCCTCGGCTGGTTGCCGCGTTCGATTCCGCGCAGCCTCGATTCCTCGCGCATGATATAGTCGCGTGTGATGGGAACAACGCCCTGTCGCTTTGTGATTTGAATCTGGAAATTCATAACGGCCTGTTTGCGGAACGACATTTCCGAAGCTGCCAAATAGAATTCCCACATCCGGACAAATCGTTCGTCATAGAGGGCCGCAGCCTCTTCGCGGCGGGCGAGAAAGCGTTCGCGCCACGCCTTCAGCGTCTCGGCATAATGCAGCCGCAGGATTTCTATGTCGCACACCAGCAGCCCGGCGCGTTCGATGCACGGCAGCACCTCCGATAGCGCCGGAATGTAACCGCCGGGGAAAATGTATCTGGCGATCCATGGGTTGGTGATGCCGGGCCCTTCGGAACGTCCGATCGAGTGCAGCATCATGACGCCGTCGTCGGCCAGCAATTCAGTGCAACGCTTGAAGAAGGTGTCGTAGTGATCGACGCCGACATGCTCGAACATTCCGACCGAGATGATGCGCTCGAAGGGGCCGGGGACATCGCGATAATCCTGCAGGAGGAATGTCGGCGCCGCTGATGGCTTGCGCTCGCTGGCGCGGGCACGCGCCACCTCCAACTGTTCTTGCGATAGCGTTACGCCGGTGACGTTGGGGCCCGCGATGTCGGCGAGATAAAGGGCGAGCCCGCCCCAGCCGCAGCCGATATCGAGGATCCGTTGACCTTTCTCGACCAGCAGCTTGGCGGCGAGGTGACGCTTCTTGGCAAGCTGGGCGTCGTCCAGCGATGCATCCGGCGTTTCAAAATAAGCGCAGCTATATTGCTTGTCGCTATCGAGGAATAACGAATAGAGCCGGCCATCGAGATCGTAATGCCGGGCGACATTGCTTTTGGAGCGTCCGCGTGGATTGAATTGCTGAATATTGCGAACCAGATAGCGCACCCACCATTGCAGCTTGGCCCAACGCGGAATCATATCGGGCTGGTCGAGTGCAATTGCCAGCACATCGGCGATCGACCCTTGTTCGACAACCAGATCGCCTTCGGTGTAAACCTCGCCGAAGGCCATCTCGGGATCGAGCAGGACCTGCAATTGCGCCGCGCGCGTCTTGAACCTCACGGCTATGGGTTGGCCGGTACCATCGCCGAAGGTGAACCGTGAGCCGCCCGCAGTCGTCACGATCAAGGTGCCGCGCTGAATATAGCGCCCGACAAAAATCTGTAACAAACGGTCCATCGCCACCACCCAACCACCGATCAGGTAAACACCGTGCCGTCGACACGGACCCGCATGCCGCGGTAGGGAGCACGGGCTGGTGTCTCAAGAAATCTTAGTATCGGTGCCGATCAAGTTCCAGTGTCTTGGTTGCAAGGCGGATATCCGAAATCGGTCAATAGCGAGTAATTGTCATTCGGACGCTTCCATTCGCGGCGCAATAAGCTAAAAGGTGTTCCGTCGCGAGCGATGTGACATCCATTCCCCTTGGTGGTCTCGCTCGGATATCGATGGACACGACACCACGTTTCAAAAGCAGTTTGGTAGTTCCTGTAAGCGTTTGGTTCGGATTTGTCGCTGCATTGCAGCGCAATGAGAGCCGAGCTTGCGGGATCGACGGTTCCGACATTTGGAGGAAGGCATGTTTGGCCGGGCACTTGGTTCTGTGGGATTGGCGATTGTAGTCTGCTGCTATGCAGCAACATCGGCGCGAGCACAAAACCTCGAAGCCGGCAAAAGTCCGCCGCAGATATTCAATGGTGCGTGCGCAGTTTGCCACAAGAGCCCGCGCGGTCTGGTGAAGACGGTGCCGCCTGGCTCACTGCCGGGGTTCCTTCGCCAGCATTACACGACAAGCAGCGATATGGCGGCGATGCTGAGCGGCTACCTGCTTTCGAATGGTGCCGTTGATACGCGGCGTCGCGAGCCTTCGTCGTCCCGTCGCGGTCGGGAGGCAAAACCGGTTGCGGCGCCGGAACCTGCTCCGGCTCCAGCACCCGCACAAAGGAGTTGGTGGCCCTGGCATAACGAACCGGCCGCGCAGAGTGCAGGCGCCAATACCCCTCCGGTCGGGCCGGAACGTGAGGCAGGGGGGCGTGCCGATCGCAATCCGGGCGCCAAGCATCGGGCGAAAAAGAAGAGCAAGTCCGGCACCAATGACTCGAAACAGGAGCACTCGTCGCAACCGCCAGCCGGGAACGAAAACGTCAAACCGGAAGCACCGAAGTCGGAAATGCCGAAGTCCGAACCGGGCAACCATGCACCGGAAAAGCGAGCCGATCCGGTCCCGGCAGTGACGCCCGCTCCTGGCGCATCGGAATCAAAAGCGCCTGAATCCAGGGCTCCTGAATCCAAGGCTCCTGCGTCCGAGGCTTCGGAGCCCAAGGCTGCTGAACCAAAGGCTGCTGAACCCAAAACGTCGGAGCCCAAGGCTGCAGAGCCTAAGGTGTCGGAGCCAAAGGCATCGGAGCCCGGATCGTCCGCTTCCGAACCGAAGGCATCGGAACCGAAAGCCGATTAAGAGTTGTCGGTGCGGGGTGGCGGCCCCTTTCAATATCGAAAGCTGCTTTGAAGCGATAAATGGAAAAGGCCCTGATCCGATATCGGATCAGGGCCTTTTCATCGCGCTTCACGTCCCCGAAATGGTTCGGGGTGATGGCATTTACTTCTCGGAAGCCGCTTCTTCCTCAGACGGCTCGTCGTCGTGCTGGGCTTCCGGGTCGAAGAACTCGCCGGCGGCAGCCAGGGCTTCAGCAGCCGCGTCGAGATCCTCCTGACGGCTGCTGACATCTTCGCCGCGGTTGATGCGCTCGGCCTCATCGGCGCTGCGGGCAACAGTCACGCTTACCGACACTTCGACTTCCGGATGCACGGCAATGGAGACGCCATGCTGGCCGATGGTCTTGATCGGATGGTCGAGCAGCACCTGGCTGCGGCTCAGCGTGACGCCATCGCTTTCGAAAGACGCCATGATATCGCGGACCGAAACGGAGCCGAACAACTGACCGGTTTCCGACGCCTGACGCAAAATGATGACGTTGCGGCCGTCGATCTTTTCGGCGACCTTGGCGGCTTCGCCCTTGGCCTTGAGGTTGCGGGCTTCGAGTTCGGCCTTCATGCCATCGAATTTGGTGCGGTTATCGGCTGTGGCGCGCAGAGCCTTGCCACGCGGCAGCAGGAAATTGCGGGCGAAACCGTCCTTGACGCGGACGACCTCGCCCATCTGGCCGAGTTTCGCGACGCGTTCGAGCAAAATGACTTCCATGTTGGTTCTCCTGGTTTTGGTTGAATGACGGGTAAGAGCGAAGTGTGGATGGGTGAGTTTCAGGGCGGCGGGGGCGGTCCCCCCTTTTGCAAATGGCGCTGGCGGATATTGAAGAAGGCGTCGGCGATGCCGAGGCCGACCATGGCAACCGCAGGCCAGCCGAACACCAGGACGATCGCGTAGGTGAGGCTGAGCAAGATGCTGCGGCTTTTCATCGCCAGCGTCACGGTATGCAGCACCGCAAATCCGGTGAACGCGTAAGCCAGCAGCAGTGCAGCGCTGGCGATTTGAGCGATCAGCGCCAGCAATCCTCCGGTAAAGCAAAGCGCGAGCGCAATCGAGAGTGCCACCAGTGTCATCGGTGGCAAGGAGACTTCGCGCAGCGCCGGCCATGGACGGCGCAGCCGCCCCGAGGCTGACGTGACATAGGCAGCGAGCCAGGCGTTCAACGTCAAGGTCATCATGGATATGATCGCCGCCGCGGCCGGCGCGAGGCTGGCAAGTGCGTCGACCAGTTGTGAAGATTCCGCGCCTGACGTCGATGACGCGGGCAACTGCATGATGCGGCCCAGGCCGTGACGCAACGCTGCGGTGATGCTCGCGCTGTCGGTCCCGAGCGTCAGCAATGCGGCCGTGGTCGTCAGGGTAGCAAAACCGACGATCCAGAGCAGGATGCGTCCGACGGGATACCATTCGATGGAGGGCGTCGTGGCAGGGACACCGTTTGGCCCCGAGGCACTCTGCACCGGTAACGGCCGGCCGAGCAGCACGAGATGTCCCAGCCACCAGGCGGGCAGGGCGACGGTGAGGAGAAATGCAACAAGGTAGGGCAGGCTGAAGATGACGCCGAGCGTAACGCCGGCAAGCAGGCCGCCCACCGCTGCGCCGGCCGGTCCCCATCCAATGGCGGCCAGCATCAAGGGCAACGGTGCGAGATAGAACAGGAGCAGCGCAATCAGCGCGCCCGAGCTGATTGAGGCGAACATCAGCGCCGAGGCACAACCGGCGGCAATCGCGATGAGAAGGCCGATCATCATGAGCTGTCCCGCCCCCTTTCGAGCGGTTAGAGGTTCCTTGAACCCCAACTGTCGGCGACCGGTGGTGCCGGAAGCCTTATGAAGACAAGGGCCGCGGTGCGGACACCGCGGCCGTATTGGTCGAACTAGCGAATGACGTAGGGAAGCAGTCCAAGGAAACGCGAGCGCTTGATGGCGCGGGCGAGTTCACGCTGCTTCTTGGCGGAAACCGCGGTGATGCGGCTCGGCACAATCTTGCCGCGCTCGGAGACGTAACGCATCAACAGCTTGGAATCCTTGTAGTCGATCTTCGGCGCATTCGGGCCCGTGAACGGGCAGGTCTTGCGGCGGCGGAAAAACGGACGGCGTGCACCTGCATCAGCCATGGTTATTACTCCTGAGAAGCAGCTGCGGGGGCGTCGGCGTCATCGCGCGGACGGCGCGGACCACGGTCGCCACGGAAGCCACCGCCCTCGCGGTCGCCACGGAAGCCGCCGCCACGGTCGTCGCGATCACGATCGCGATCGGCCTTGCGCATCATCGCCGACGGGCCTTCCTCGAGTTCCTCGACGCGGACGGTCAGATAGCGGATGACGTCTTCGTTGATGCGCTCCTGACGCTCGATCTCAGCGACCACGGCCGCCGGGCCATCGATGTTCAGCAGCACGAAGTGTGCCTTGCGGTTCTTGTCCATCCGATAGGTGAGGGAGCGCACGCCCCAATTCTCGGTCTTGGTGACTTTACCGCCGAGACTTTCGATCACGCCGGTGATCTGGGTGGTCAATTCCTCGACCTGCTGGGTGCTCGCATCCTGACGCGCGAGAAAAACATGCTCATAAAGAGGCATGGGTGTCCTTTCCAAGGTTAGCGCGGTTCCCGGCGACAAGCCCCTCGAACCCTTCGGAAAGGACTCGAATGCTGACGAAGGCGAGAGCACGGGACGCCGGACCGATTGGTCCTGTCACACCAAGATCGCCCGATAGGTGAAATTGCTGAGACCGTCCGTTCAGCTCCCGGCCGGGATCCACGGATGCGCGGGTTATACGGTTTTTTCTCGCATTGGCAAGTGTCGGCAGCCTTGATTGCGACGTCTTGGGGGCTTGGAACCGTTGCCGCCCGGTCTGGTCTGGCGAGAGGGCCATGGGTGCATTAGGCAGGTTGTTTGTATAACATACAATTACGTAGTACGGTACCTGCGCCGGACTTTGCGGCTCTGGCAACGATTGCAGCGGTATCGACGGCGAGACGATGACGGCAACCACGGTCACGGCTGGAGCGGGCCCGAACAACGATCCGAAGCATGCGGCCCGGGCCACTCGCACGGCGGGGCGGGAAATGCGCTCCCGGCTGCTGGATGCCGCCAGCCGATTGTTCAAGGAACGTGGTCTTTCGGGGACCTCGATAGCCGCGATTGCGGCTGCGGCCGATGCTTTCCCGAGCCAGATCACCTACTATTTCCGCACCAAGGAAGCGCTGTTCGTTGAGGCCGCCTGCCGTGATGTTTTGTATGTCGCGCGCACCGCCGAGCAGGTGGCGCAGCGGGCATGGACGTCACAGGACTATTCGCTCGCGCTGGTCGAAAGCGTGATGCGCGCCGACGGGGTCGGCTTTTTCGTGGAAGCAATGACGTTGACCCGTCGCCGGCAGGATTTGGCGCCGCTGGTCGAGCGAACCATCGAGCGACTGCATAGCGAGGGCCTGCGTGCCCATCTGGCGGCAATGCAGGCGCATGGCTGGCGCTCGATACAGGAGTCCGCGGTCATCGCGCGGCGCTTCTGGACGCTGGCTGTTGGCGTCACGCTTGAAGGTCACGCCATGGGCCGATCCACGGATAGGCTTATCTCCGACCTGCTTGAGTTGCTTGAGCCGGAGGTGGATGCCGGTGACGGCAAAGGCAAATGCCCGCACCGGCTCCGGTTGGCCGCCGGCGAGACGCCGGTGGCGGAGTCACCACATCCCGGTAGATCGAAAGCGGAGACCAAGCCATGACGGCGCTTCGGATGCGCGCACGGGATCTTCTGACTGAAGATCAACTCGTTGCCGTACGGACCCGTTCGTCGTGGAAGGGGCTGGCTCTGATCGGTCACGCGTGGGCAGTGATTGCGGCATCGATTGCCTTGGTTGCCTGGTGGCCCAATCCCGTGACCTATTTGCTCGCAGTGGCGGTGATCGGTACGCGCCAGCTCGGTTTGGCGATTCTCATGCATGATGGCGCGCACGGAAGCCTTGCGAACGGTGACAGGCTGAACATGGCTCTGAGCCAATGGCTATGTGCTTATCCGATCTTCGCCGAAACCCGGGCTTATCGCCGCTATCACCTGAAACACCACGCCCATACCCAGCAGGAGGACGATCCTGATCTGGTGCTTTCAGCGCCTTTTCCAATTACTGGAATGAGTTATCGGAGAAAGTTCATCCGTGATCTTACCGGCCAGACGGGTTATCAGCAGCGCAAGGCGCAATTTTTGAACGCGCTCGGTGAGTCGTCGTGGCCGCTTTCCCGCCGCCTTGCGCATTTTGGCGAGAAGCTCGGTCCACAAATCCTGGTTAATGCGCTTTTGCTTTTGCTGCTCACGTTGGCAGGCGTT
>Ga0209952_1000288_pt1 | contig 117978 bp, 102 predicted proteins | sample ThiBiot_750_biof_2_FD_183951 | JGI IMG/M metagenome (GOLD analysis project Ga0209952, IMG submission 183951) | Wastewater bioreactor microbial communities from Cape Town, South Africa - Thiocy_cont_750_biof (SPAdes) | ecosystem: Engineered > Bioreactor > Thiocyanate-remediating >...
GTCAGGGTCGCCATCATGCAGCGAAGGACCATTCGCGACCTGCTCGATCTGCCGGAGCCAATACCAAGATCCCGAGACCAGGATCAGGCCCAATTCCAATGGGCGTGACGAACCGGACAGCCGTGGGTCGGGGCCCGCGGATGACGGCGCGGGGCGGGCGGTCACGACGCGCGCGTCACGCCAGCCGGTTCTCGACCAGCGCCATGACCGTCTCGATGCGGTCGGCCTCCGCCGCCGGCTTGTCCGTCCGGATGCGGGACACCCGCGGAAAGCGCAGGGCCACGCCCGATTTGTGCCGCGTCGAGAGCTGGGCCGCGTCGAAGGCCACCTCCAGCACCAGCGCCTTCTCCACCTCCCGCACCGGGCCGAAGCGGGCGGTCGTGTGGTTGCGGATCCATCGGTCCAGGAAGGCCAGCTCCTGGTCGGTGAAGCCGAAATACGCCTTGCCGATCGGCACCAGCTCCGTCCCCTTCCACACGCCGAACGTGTAGTCCGAGTAGTAGGAGCTGCGCTTGCCGTGCCCGCGCTGCGCATACATCAGGACCGCGTCCAGCGTCAGCGGGTCGCGCTTCCATTTCCACCACTGCCCCTTCACCCGGCCCGGCACATAGGGCGCGCTGCCCCGCTTGAGCATCAGCCCCTCGATCGAGGCCGCCCGGGCCCCGTCGCGCAGCGCCGCGAGCTCGTCGAGCGAGTGGAAGCGGATCAGCGGCGACAGGTCCATGCGCGCCGGGCGCGTGCGGGCGAACCAGGCCTCGAGCCGCGTCCGGCGGTCGTCGAACGGCAGCGGGCGCAGGTCCTCGTGATCCTCGAACAGCAGGTCGTAGAGCCGGATCGCGACGGGGAACTCCGCCATCATCCGCGCCGTGACCGCCTTGCGGTTGAGCCGCTGCTGCAGGTCCGCGAACGGGGCGACGGTGCCGTCGCGCACCACCAACAGCTCCCCGTCCAGCACGGCGTGGAAATCCATCGCCTCGAGGATCTCGGGGAAGGCCGCGGAAATCTCCTCTGCCCCCCGGGAATACAGCCGCGCGCCGGCCTGGGTCGCCACGAGCTGCACGCGGATGCCGTCCCATTTCCACTCGGCCCGCCACTCCTCGGGCTGCAGGCCGGCCAGGTCGCCCGCTTCCAGCGGGTGCGCCAGCATCGGCGGGCGGAACACCGGGGCATCGGCGGGATCGGGGCGGTCGCCCCGGCCCTCCAGCCAGGCGAACAGCGGCGCGTAGGGCGGCGCCAGGCCGTGCCACACCTCCTCCACGTCGTCCGCTTCGACCCCGCCCAGGTCGGCCAGCGCGATCTTCGCCAGCCGCGCGGAGGCGCCGACGCGCAGAGCCCCGGTGATCAGCTTCAGCAGGGCGAACCGCGCCGAGGGCTCCATCGCGTCGAGCCAGCCGGCGACCAGCGCGGGCAGCGCGGGCTTCGGCGTGGTCTCGAGCCCCTCCACCACCGCGGCCAGCGACGGGGGCGCGGCGTTGGTGGGGGCGGCCGGCCACATCAGCGCGACCGTCTCGGCGAGGTCGCCCACGTAGTCGTACGACCACCCGAACAGCACCGGATCGGTGCGGGCGGCGGCGAGATCCCGGATCAGGCCGGGCTTCGCGGCCGAGAAGCCGAGTTCCCCGGTGATCGCGGCGAGGGCGATGCCGCGGTCGGGATCGGGCTCCGTGGCGAAGTAGTGCCGCAGCAGCGCGACCTTGGCATTGCGGGACGGGGTGAAGACGAGACGCTCCAGCAGGGCGGCGAACGCGATCATACCGGGCATGTTGGGGCGCGGGTGCCGCCTCGCCAATGCCATCGTCGCGCCACTCGCGATGGTTGCATTTCTGCGGAACGATCGATAGTTTCCGATACGATCGTCGCATGAGTCACACCACGGGTGCCGCGTCTCGTCTCAGAAACGCGCTCGGCGCCCGTGAGCAGGAACCGGACCCCGCATGATGCTGGACGGCACGCATCAGGAGGAGATGACCGCCGGACCCCATTCCGCTGGGGGGACGATCTTCCAAGCCGTCGTGGAATCCGCGCCCTATGCCATGCTGCTGGTGGACGACGCGGGTGAGATCACCTGGGTCAACGGGGAGGCCGAACGGCTGTTCGGCTATTCGCGGACGGACCTGACCGGACAGCCGATCGAGCTGCTGCTCCCGGACCGGGTGCGCGTCGCCCATCGCATGCTGCGCGGCGCCTATGCGCGGGATCCGGTCCCCCGTCCGATGGGCGCCGGCCGTACCCTGCATGCGCGGCGGAAGGACGGGTCGGAATTCCCCGTGGAGGTCGGGTTGAAGCCGGTGGGTTCGGCGGCGCGGCCAAGCGTGCTGGCGGCCGTGACGGACATTACGCTGCGACGGCGCGCGGAAGCCGACCTGCGGCACCTCAACAAGGCGCTCGCCACCGCGAACCAGGCGCTGCGCCGCGCCAACGCCGAGATCAGCCGCAAGAGCGAGGAGGTCGAGAGCTTCGTCTACATCGTCTCGCACGATTTGCGCGCACCCCTCGTCAACCTCCAGGGCTTTTCCCGGGAGCTCGAGTTCGGATGCGCCAGGCTGGACCAGGCGGTCGCGGCGCTCGACCTGCCCGAGGCGGCGCGGGACCAGCTCAAGACGATCGTCGCGGAGGACATCCTGGGCGCGTTGCGCTTCATCGGCGCGAGCGTCGCCAAGTTCGACCGGCTGATCAACGCGCTGCTCACTCTGTCCCGCACCGGCACGCAGACCTACCGGCACGACCGGCTGGACATGGCGGCGGTCGTCGCGGCCACGATCGACGCGGTACGCCGCTCCACCGAGGCGGAAGGGGCGACGATCGTGGTCGACACCCTGCCGGAGGCGTTCGGCGATGCGACCGCGGTCGGCCAGGTCGTCGCCAACCTGGTGCACAACGCGCTGAAATACGCCGACCCCGACCGCCCGCCACGCGTCGAGATCGGCGGCGCCGCCGACCGGCAGGAAGCGCATTTCTGGGTGCGCGACAACGGAATCGGCATTCCCGCCCACGCCTTTCCCCGGCTGTTCCAGGTCTTCCAGCGCTTCCATCCGGAACGCGCGCCCGGGAACGGGATCGGCCTCGCCGCGGTGAAGCGCATCGTCGAGCGGCTGGGCGGCCGGATCTGGGCCGAGAACCGCGACCCGGCCGGGACCGCCTTCCACTTCACCCTTCCCTGCCATCCGCCGAAGGCCCAACCCGAATGCTGACTGGACATCCAGCCATGACGATCCTGGTGGTCGACGACGACGAGGGACATTGCGAGCTGATCCGGCGCAACCTGCGCCGCGGCGGCGTCAGCAACCCGGTGGTCACGCTCCATCGCGGCGAGGATGCGCTGCACTACGTGCGCGAGCGCGCCCGGCAGGACCGCAGCGGGGAGCCCGAACGCCTGCTGCTGCTGCTCGACATCAACATGCCGGGCGGGCTCAACGGGGTGGACGTGCTGCGGGAGATCAAGGCCGACCCGGCCACGCGGAAAGTCCCCGTCATCATCCTGACCACCACCGACGACCCGCGCGAAATCGGCCGCTGCTACGACCTGGGCTGCAGCGTCTACATCACCAAGCCCGTCGAGGCGCAGGCCTTCATCGACGCCATCGAGCGGCTCGGACTGTTCGTCTCGATCGTCAGCCTCGCCCCCGTCGCACCGGCAGGTACGCCATGACCGGCAAGCCGGCGGGCACGCCATGAACATCGAGACGATCCCTCGCGTGCTGATCGTCGAGGACGAGCCCGAAACCGCCGAACTCGCCCGCCGCACGCTGCTGCGGGCGGGCTATGCGCCCCATCTCAGCGGGTCAGTCGACCGCGCGAAGCAGATGCTGCGCGACGGCGGGTTCGCCGCCCTGGTGCTGGACTACCACCTGCCCGACGGCAGCGCCTGGGACGTGGTGGAGGTCGCGAACGCCGCCGATCCGCGCGTCCCGGTCGTGCTGGTGACCGCCATGGGCAGCGAGAGCGTCGCCGCGGAAGCGATCGCGCGCGGGGTCACGCAGTATCTCCGCAAGTCGGACAGCTTCCGGGAGGATGTGACGGGCGCCGTGGGCCGCGCCATCGGGCTCGCGCGCATGCAGGCGGCGTTGCAGCACGACAGCGCGCTGCTCCGGCTGATCGCCGACAATGCGAACGACATCATCATCCTGCTCGATGCCGAGGAGACGATCCTCTACGCCTCGGGTGCGGCCGAACGCGTCCTCGGCTATCCCCCTTCCGACCTGCTGGGCCAGGCGCTCAGCGCCTTGATCCACCCGACCGGAGCGCAGGAGGCGGAGGGGCGCGCGCCGGCGCGGGCCCGGCGGCTGCTGCGCTGCCGCACGCGGGACGGGCGCTACGTGCTGCTGGAGCCCACGTTCCGGCCGGTGCGCCAGGCCGCGACCGCGCGCACGATCGGCGTCCTGCGCGACGTGACCGACCAGCTCCAGTTCGAGGAGCGGTTGAACCACCAGCAGCGGATGGAGACCATCGGCCAGCTCACCGCCGGCATCGCGCACGACTTCAACAACCTGCTGCAGGCGATGATGGGCAGCCTGGAGCTGCTGATCGACGAGGTGCGCGACCGGCCGGAGATGCGCGAATGCGCCGAGGGGGCGCTGCGCATGGGCGAGCGCGGGGCGCGCCTGACGCATCATCTGCTCGCCTTCGCGCGCAAGCAGGTGCTGAAGCCCCGCGCCCTGACGCTGCCGGAACTGGTCGGCGACATCGTCCACACGCTGCGCCGCACCCTGGGCCCGCAGATCTCGATCCCGATCGACATCCAGGAGGATGCGCCGCAGGTCTATGCCGATCCCGGCCAGCTCGAGGCGGCGATGCTCAACCTCGCGCTCAACGCGCGGGATGCGATGCCGAAGGGCGGCACGCTGCGAATCGCGGTCTGCCAGGCGGGCCCGCTGGTGCTCAACCCGCTCGAGGATCCGACCCGCCGCCGCTACGTCGTGTTGAGCGTGTCCGACACCGGCACCGGCATGAGCCCGGAGACCCTGGCCAAGGCCTGCGATCCGTTCTTCACCACCAAGGGACCGAAGGGCTCCGGCCTCGGTCTGTCCATGGTGCATGGCTTCGCCCGCCAGTCGGGCGGCGACATGCGCGTGCTGAGCCGGATCGGCGAGGGCACGCGGGTGGAAATCTGGCTGCCGGTCGCCGAACAGGCCGTGGCGGAACCGCAGGAGCCACCGCCCGTCACCGGCCGCGGGGCCGGACGGGTGCTGCTGGTCGACGACGAGTCGGAGGTGCTGGTGACGCTGGGGTCCTTCCTGCGCGGCACCGGGTTCACGGTGGACACCGTCGGCACGGGGGACGAGGCGTTGACCCGCCTCGCCAGCGTGCCGGACATCGACGTGCTGGTGACGGACTATGCGATGCCGGGGCTCGACGGGCCGGAACTCGTGGCCCAGGCCCGCCAGCTGCGCCCCGACCTGCCGGTGCTGGTCGTCAGCGGCTATGCCGAAGCCGAACGGCTCGCCAGCCTCGAGCCCGAGACCCGCGTCATGCGCAAGCCGTTCCGCCGCAAGGCGCTGGTCCAGCAGGTCGCCGCCCTGATCGACGGCCGCGCCGCGGCGCCACCGCCGGTGCGGGCGCCCCGGCCGGACGCCGGCGCGGGGAACGTCGACGCCGGATCATAGGCGCGGCGCCCCCGCCGGCGGACCGGGTGGGGTCAGCCCCGCTCCACCTTTCCCGGCTTGGTCGTCGTCGGACCGGCACCGGACGCGTTGCCGGTCGGGCTGCCCGGGAAAGCCTCGGTGGCCGCGGGCTTGTCGCCCTTCTGGTCCTCCGGCCGCTTGTCACCGACGCCGGAGCGGTTTCCGGTCGGGCTGCCGGGGAAGGGCTTGGTCGCTTCGGTCTTCTCGTCGGCCATGGTCGGTCTCCCTGAGGTCCACCCTCCTGGAACGCCGACCGCCCCGCTTCGGTTCACCGCGCGTCCCGCGTCGGGCCGCCCGGATCGCCGCGCCACCGGCGTCGCTCGACCCGAGTGGCCGTGCGGCCGGCCCAGGGCCGGCAGGATGCGGTCCGGCCGTGCGGATCAGACGCTGCCCCAGACCTCCCGCGCCACCTCGACGCAGAGGCGCAGCTTCGCCCACTGCTCCTCCTCGGTGAGCGTGTTGCCCTCCTCCGTCGAGGCGAACCCGCATTGCGGGGACAGCGCGAGCTGCTCCAGCGGCAGGTACTTGGCCGCGGCGTCGATCCGCCGCTTCAGCTCGTCCTTGCTCTCCAGCGCGCCGGTCTTGGAGGTTACGAGCCCCAGCACCACCACCTTGTGCCCGCGCGGGACGAAGCGCAGCGGCTCGAACCCGCCGGCGCGATCCGTGTCGTACTCCATGAAATAGGCGTCGGCGTCGATCTGATTGAACAGCACCTCGGCGACCGGCTCGTAGCCGCCCTGCGCCACCCAGGTGGAGCGGAAATTGCCGCGGCAGAGATGCATGGAGATGGTCATCCCCGGCACCCGCCCGGCGATCGCGCGGTTCAGCATGTCGGCGTAGATGCCGACCAGCCCTTCCACGTGCTCGCCGCGCGCCTTCAGGCTCTCCACCTGCGCCGGGTCGCACAGATAGGCCAAGTTCACCTCGTCGAGCTGCAGGTAGCGGCACCCCGCTTCCCCGAACGCGGCGACCGCCTTGTGGTAGGCTTCTCCGAGATCGGCAAAGAATGGCTCCATCTCCGGATAGGTCTGCGTGTCGATCGCACGCCGCCCGCCGCGGAAATGCACGACCGAGGGCGAGGGAATGGTCTGCTTCGGCATTGCCGTCTGCACCGACCCGGCGACGAAGCGGTAATCCTCGACCATCACCGGCTTCGACCAGCCGATCCGCCCGGTCACCCGCAGCGCGTGCCCCAGGGGCACGCCGCCCTGGAACTGGATCTTCTGTTCGGGGACATACAGCTCCACCCCGTCCAGGCCGGACACGAAATCATAGTGCCAGTAGGCGCGGCGGTATTCCCCATCCGTCGCGGCGCGCAAGCCGATCTCCTCCTGCCGAGCGATCGCCGCGCGGATGCAGCGGTCCTCGACCTCCCGCAGCCCGTCGCGATCGAGCGCGCCCTGTTTCCAGCGGGCCCGCGCGTCCTGCAGCGCCTTGGGACGGAGCAGGCTGCCGACATGGTCGGCGCGGAACGGCGGCCGCGTGCGCGGCGCGGTCGAGGCGGCTTGAACGGACGCGGACATCCTCACCCTCCCTGATGGCTGCCGCCCTGCCACCTGGCCTGGCCAGCGGCTGGTCGCGGTCGCCGCGGATTTGTCGCGCAGTCGGGCGGGGCAGGTCAAAGTGGTTCCCGCGCGCGCGGGACAGGTCAAAGTGATGCCCCCGGCATGGACCTCTCCCCTCCCGAACGACTATCAGGTGCGGCCTCTCTGCCGGATGCGTGGAATTGTGATGCTGCACCGCCTGCTCGTCGGCCTGGTCGATGCCTGCCGCCGCAACGCGCTCGTCGTCTTTCTCGGAGCCCTCGTGCTGGCCGGGTTCTCCGGCTGGTTCGCGATGCACCACCTGGGTGTCAGCACCGACACCGACCGGATGTTCAAGGACACGCTGCCCTGGCGCCAGCGGGCGGCGGAGATGGACAAGGACTTCCCGCAGTTCCGCAACCTGCTGGTCGCGGTGGTGCAGGCGCGCATCCCGGAAGAGGCGGAGGCCACCGCCGCCGCGCTCGCCGACCGGCTCTCGCAGGACAAGACGCATTTCCTCAGCGTCCGGCGGCCCGACGCGCTGCCCTTCTTCGAGAAGGAAGGCCTGCTCTTCCTCAACCAGAAGCAGCTCGGCGCCCTGATGGACCAGACCATCGACGCGCAGCCCTTCCTCGGGCAGCTCGTCGCCGACCCCACCGCCCGCGGCCTGTTCGCCGCGTTGTCGCTGCTGGGCATGGGCGTGACGCATGGGGGCGTCGACCTGACCCCCTATCTCGCCCCCATCAAGGGCTTCCACGCCGCCATGGCCGACGCGCTCGCCGGCAAGCCGCAGCCGCTTTCCTGGCAGGGGCTGCTGGGCGGCGGCCTGAGCGAGCTGGCCGGGCCATACCGATTCGTGCTGGTTCAGCCGAAGCAGAATTTCGGCGCCCTGCAGCCGGGCGGCGACGCCACCTCGGCCATGCGCAACATCATCGCGAGCCTGGAGTTCGTGAAGAGCGGGGACGCGACCGTCCGCATCACCGGCCAGGTGGCGCTGGCCGACGAGGAGTTCGCGACCGTCGCGGAAGGCGCGGTCGAGGGGCTGATCGCCAGCGTCGTGCTGATCACGCTCTGGCTGTTCCTCGCGGTCCATACCTGGCGCCTGATCGTCCCCATCCTGCTGACCCTGGGGCTGGGCCTGCTGCTGACCGTGCTGTTCGCGTCGGTCGCCGTGGGCACGCTCAACCTCGTCTCGGTCGGGTTCGGCGTGCTGTTCGTGGGCATCGCGGTGGATTTCGCGATCCAGTTCTCCGTCCGATACCGGGAGTACCGGTTCGAGACGGGGGAGATGGGGGCGGCCCTGCGGGCGACCGCGGCGCGCGCCGGCGTGCAGATCCTGATCGCCTCCGTCGCGACCGCGGCCGGGTTCCTCGCCTTCGTGCCCACCGATTTCTCCGGCGTGGCGGAGCTGGGCCTGATCGCCGGCTGCGGCATGCTGATCGCCTTCGCCTGCACCCTCACCTTCCTGCCGGCCGCCATCACCCTGTTCCAGCCGGGCGGGGAGGCGGCGGAAGTCGGCTTCGCCTGGGCGGCGCGGCTCGACCCGGTCGTGGTGCGCCATCGGCGTCCGATCCTGATCGGCTTCGCGGTGCTCGCGGCCCTCGCCGTGGCGCTCTCATACCAGCTCACCTTCGATTCCGACCCGCTCGACACCAAGAACCCGAACACCGAGGCGATGCGCACCCTGCGTGAGCTCGCCACCAATCCGGTGACCAACCCGTACACGATCGACGTCCTCGCCCCCAACGCGGCCGCGGCGCAGCAGGTCGCCGAGAAGGTCTCCAAGCTGCCGACCGTCGGCGGCACGATCGACGTGAACGACTTCGTGCCGAAGGACCAGCCGGCGAAGCTCGCCATCATCGCCGATGCCAACACGATCCTCGCCCCCACCCTGGCCCCGCGCGATCCGCCCGCGCCGATCACGCCCGACCAGATCCGGCTCGCCGCGACCACCGCCCTGGCGCAGATCGATCCGGCGCTGCCGAAGCTGCCGGCCGACCATCCGCTGGCGCAGGTGGCCGGCGACCTCCACAAGCTCGCAAAAGCGCCCGACGACGTGGTGATGGCGACCAACGCCGCGCTGGTCCGCTTCCTCCCCGAACAGCTCACGCATCTTCGCACGGCACTGTCCGCGGAGCCGGTGACGCTGGCCACACTGCCGGCCGACGTCACCCGCGACTGGCTGCTGCCCGACGGGCGTGCGCGGGTCCAGGTGAACGGCAAGGCGCTGGTCGGCACCAGCGCCGGCCTGCATCGCTTCGTGCAGGAGGTGACCTCCGTCGTGCCCGATGCCGGCGGGTCGGCCGTGACCATCGTCGCGACCAGCGACACGATCGTGGGCGCGTTCCGCTCCGCCGCGATCTCCGCGCTGATCGCGATCACGGTGATCCTGTTCCTGGCGCTGCGTCGCCTGAAGGAAGTGGCGATGGTGCTCGCGCCCCTGCTGCTCTCGGCGCTGCTGACGCTGCTGGTGGCCGTGCTGCTGCCGCTGCCGCTGAACTTCGCCAACATCATCGCGCTGCCGCTGCTGCTGGGGGTCGGCGTCTCGTTCAACATCTACTTCGTGATGAACTGGGCAGCCGGTCAGACCCACCCGCTCGGGTCGGCGACCGCGCGGGCGATCGTCTTCTCGGCGCTGACCACCGGGACGGCGTTCGGCTCGCTCGCGCTGTCGGCGCATCCCGGCACGGCGAGCATGGGGGACCTGCTGCTGATCAGCCTCGCCTGCACCCTGCTGGCGAGCCTCGTGTTCATCCCCGCGCTGCTCGCGAGCCTGCGCCCGCCCCGCAACTGACGACGGTCACGACGCTGCCGCTCCCCCAGCGGCAGCCCCGGGCCGGCATCGCCGGGGCACGCCGAGGGCCGGCACCGCCCGGGTTTTCGCGGTTTCAACATGCATCCGCAGGCGTACCCATGACGCCTGCGTGCCGTGACGCCGATGTGACGCGCGCGGCTCCGGGGATCTGCCCAATTGTGTGCGGCTTCAATCCAACAGCGGAGGAGTCCTGCCGCATGCGCAAACTGCTGGTCGCCCTGGTCGTGCCGCTCACACTGGGCGGTTGCTTCAGCTACACCGAACGTCCCGCTCCGCCGCCCGGCCCGGCCATCGTCCTGCCTCCCGGCTCGACCGTCGCCTGCCCGAACGGCCTGGCGCCGCCCTGCTGAGGCGCCTCACGCGCGCGCCCGCGGGTCAGACCGTACGGCGCGCGCGGGCTTCGGCCAGCAGGCACAGGATTTCGAACAGCATGGAGGCGCCGTTGAACGCGGTGATGCTGCCCACGTCGAAGGGCGGCGACACCTCCACGAGGTCCCCGCCGACGAAGTCGATCCCGCGCAGCGCGCGCAGCAGGCGCAGCGCCTCCAGCGCGCTGATCCCGCCCGCTTCCGGCGTCCCGGTGCCGGGCGCCTGGGCCGGATCCAGGCTGTCGATGTCGAAGGTGAGATAGGTCGGGCCGTCGCCCACCACGCGGCGCGCCTCCTCCGCCGCGAAGCGCCAGCCCTGGTCGTGGAACTCGTCCATCGGCAGCACCCGCATGCCGCTCTCCTGGCTGAACCCCCACATCTGCGGATCGTTCGTCGTGCCGCGGATGCCGATCTGGATGACCCGGCGCGGATCGAGCAGCCCCTCCTCCACCGCGCGGCGGAACGGGGCGCCATGGTGGAAGCGGCTGCCCAGGTAGTCGTCCCCGGTGTCGCAATGCGCGTCGACGTGAATCATGCCGACCGGCCGGGTCGCGGCCACCGCACGCAGGATCGGCAGGCTGATCGAATGGTCCCCGCCGACCGAAAGCGGGATCACCCCCGCCGCGACCACCGGCCGATAGAAGGCGGCGATCTCCTCGAGCGCACCTTCCAGCGCATAGGGCGTCTCGAGCCAGCAATCGCCGAGGTCGCGCACCCGCGCGAGGGAGAACGGGGTGACGCCCGTCGCGGCGTTGATCCGCCGCAGCAGCGCGGACTGCTCCCGGACCGCGCGTGGACCGTGGCGCGTGCCGCTGCGATGCGTCACCCCGCCATCGAACGGGACGCCGATCACGCCGATATCCACCTCTTCCAGGTCCTCGGTATGCGGTGCGCGGAAGAAGGTGGCGATCCCGGTATGGCGGGGCCGCGCCTGCGGGTCGGCCAGGTCCTCGTAGCGGGTCGGGTGCTTCAGCGGCATCGCGGGCTCCTCTGCGTCGGATCCCGCCACACTACCAACCCGCGCGAGTCCCGCGCGAGCCGGACGGCTCACCCGAGGGCGTGATAGGTCGTGGACTGCGCCCCGGCCGTGCGGAAGGCGGCGTCCACCGCCGGGTCCAGCAGCGCCTGCATCTCCCCCTCGTGCTGATAGGCCGGCATCAGCCGGTCGAGCAGCGGGTCACGCGCCGCGGCCGGATGGAAATACACTTCGGACACGCCGTCCGGCAGGTGGGCGGCGAGGCGGACCAGCCGGTCGGCGGTCATCCCGCCCGTCCAGGCGAGGCCGAAGCAGTGATCGTTCGTGACCATGCCCGCGCGGCGCGCCTGCCAGCGCAGCAGGTCGGTCCAGCGGTTCAGCAGGTGGTCCCCGGTGCCGGTCCGCGTGCCGCAATCGGCAAGCACCGAGGCCGGCTCCGCCGGGACCCTCACGGCGCGCAGGCCGAACGTTCGGCCGATCCGCAGCAGCAGCGCGCCGACCGTTGGATGGAGGTGCATGTGCTTGTGCGCGTTCGCATGGTCGAGCGGCAGGCCCGTCGCGGCGAAGGCCGCGAACTGGGCGCGGATCTCGGCGGCGAGCTGCGCGCGCACGGCGGACCGGAAGAAGTAGCGCACGCCCAACCGGAGCTGGTCGGAGGGGAACTGTCCCGCGGCATTCACCAGCTCCGGGATCTCGGCCGGCGGCAGGACGGCCGGACCCTCGATGACCACCAAATGCAGGCCGACGCGCAGGCCGGGCATGGACCGCGCGCGGCGCACCGCGTCGGCTGCGGCGGGGGCGGCCACCATCAGGCTGGCGCTGCGCAGGATGCCGTCGCGATGGGCGCGCTCGATCCCCTCGTTCACCGCCTCGGAGAGGCCGAAATCATCGGCGGAGAAGATCACCTGCTTCACGGCGCGGCTGAGTAGAGGCGTCGTCCCGGGCGGTCAAATCCCCCGCACCGGCGCGTGACGGCGCACCGGCCCATCGGCGCCTGAAAACGCTATTGCGAAGCATTCTCATTTCAGCGATCCTCCCCTTGGAACCGCGGAGACTCGCGCATGGCCCAGATCGTCCAGCTCCCCCTCCCCGCTCCGGCCTACCCGGCCGAAGCCGCCGCGCTCGATCGCGCGGAATGCGTGCTGCTGGTCGCGCTCCGATGGTGGGTGGCGGCGCGGCGGGACGGAGAGGATCCGCTCCCCCGATTGTGCCAGGGCCTCGGGACCGCCGGCGCGCACGATGCCGCCTTCTCAGTCGACGCGCTGATGAACGTGATCGGCCGCACCGCCCGCCGCCCCATCGCGGTGCATTGCCCCCGCTGCCCCCGGCTGTCCTCCGACGAGGTCAGCCTGCTGCACGCGGCGAGCCTGGCCCAGGCCGGGGACGCGCCCTGCGCCGAACGCGCCCTGCGCACGGCGCTGCTCTCCGCCCAGGGGGCGGAATTCGCGCTCGGCCCCCTCGAAGGGCTGGCGATCCTGTTCGCCGAGGCGGGACTGCGCCTCCGCCGTCGCCGCACGCCTTCGGAGGCGGGCGAGGGTTCGGTGGAGGGCCGCATCGCCTGGGTGGAAGCCTGGCAGCCCCGCCAGCCGCACGAGACGGTACATTGAGCGCGCGGCCGGAGGCGGTGGGCATGGAGATCCATCTCTGCCTGGGTGCCGCCAGCATCGCCGCGCGGCTCGCGGCCGACCGGCGCCCGGCATCGCGGCGCTGCGCCGATCTGGAGGAAGCCGAACGCCTGCTCGCCTCGCTCGACTGCGGCGCCTCCCCGGCCCCGTTCGTCGCGACGCCGGCCGCGCGGTGGGCGACGCCGCCCGCGCTTCGGGAGCATGCGGCCTCCTACCCGACGGCGGCCGCAGCGATCGCCCCGGATGCCCCCCTGCGCCGAGCGGCGCGATGGCCTACATGAGCGAGACCGTCAGGAGACCGCGCATGGACGCTCTGGAATGCCTGCTCACCCGCGACTCGGCCGCGAAACTGGCCGCCCCCGCGCCGGATCGCGCCGCGCTGGGCGCGATGCTGGACGCCGCCGTCCGCGCGCCCGACCACGGCCGCCTGCGGCCCTGGCGCTTCGTGGTGATCGAGACCGACCGGCGCGCGGCGTTCGGGGAGGTGCTGGCCGGATCGCTGCGCCGGCGCGAACCGGACGCCACGCCGGAGGCGCTGCAGCGCGAACGGGACAAGGCGCTGCGCGCGCCGATGATCCTGGTGGTCGCCGCGCATCTGCAGCGCGGGCACAAGATCCCGGTCGTCGAGCAGCTCGCCGCCGTCTCGGCCGCGGCGCAGACGGTGCTGCTCGCCGCCCATGCGCAGGGCTATGGCGCCGTGTGGAAGACGGGCGCCCCGGCCTATGACGCCGGGGTTCGGGCGGAACTGGGTCTCGGGGCGGAGGACGAGATCGTGGGCTTCCTCTACCTCGGCACGCGGGTGGGCGGCGGCGTCTCCTTGCCCCGCCCGCCGGCGGCCGAGTTCACGCGGGTGTGGGAAGGCTGAGCGGGCGCTCCGGCGGGCGCGGCCGGTCCGGGGTCGCCCCGCCCACCCGCGGCAGTGGTCCGGACCCGAGTAGCGCCGTGCCGCGCCGCGTGCCAGAACGCCAGCCATGAGTGACGCCGTTCCCAAGATCCGCCTGCGCGGCCTGCGCAAGAGCTTCGGTCCCAAGGTCGTGCTGGACGGCATCGACCTCGACGTGACGCCCCGCACCTCGCTGGTCGTTATCGGCGGGTCGGGGTCGGGCAAGTCGGTGCTGCTGAAATGCATCCTCGGCCTGATCGAGCCCGACGAGGGGGTGATCGAGATCGACGGGCGCGACATGCGGACCCTCTCCCGCGACCAGCGGGAGGAGGTGCGCGGCCATATCGGCATGCTGTTCCAGGCGGGTGCGCTGTTCGACAGCCTGCCGGTCTGGGAGAACGTCTCCTTCGGCCTGCTCGCCAAGCACAAGGTCACGCGCCGCGACGCGCGGGCGAAGGCGGCGGAGTTCCTGGCCCAGGTGGGGCTGGCGCCCAGCGTCGGGGACCTCTCCCCGTCGGAGCTGTCGGGCGGGATGCAGAAGCGCGTGGCGCTCGCCCGCGCGATCGCGGCGCAGCCGGACATCATGTTCTTCGACGAGCCGACCACGGGGCTGGACCCGATCATGGGCGCGGTGATCGACGGGCTGATCGTGGATTGCGTCAAGCGGCTGGGCAGCACGGCGGTCGCGATCACCCACGACATGGCGAGCGCGCGCCGCATCGGCGACCGCGCCGCGATGCTGCACAAGGGCAGGATCATCTGGCAGGGGCCGGCGGACCAGCTGATGGACAGCGGCAACGCGGAGGTCGACCAGTTCACCCACGGCCGCCGCGAGGGCCCGATCCAGATGGAGCTGCGCCGGTAGTGCGCGCGAGCGCGCGCGCGGCCGGCGGGGGTTCCCGTGTCATGGGCGGCGACGGTCTCCGTGTCATGGCCGACGGGGGTTCCCGTGTCATGGCCAGCGGAGGCGCCGGCGCTCCCAGTGTCATGGCCGGCGAAGGCGCCCTTGGTGTCATGGCCGGCGGAGGCCGGCCATCCACGACTTCGACGCATGCAGCACCGGAAGTCGTGGATGGCCGCGACAATCGCGGCCATGACACGGGAGCCGACACGCACCGGCATGGTTCGGGGGGCGACAAGCGCGGCCATGACACGGGGGGCCGCACCGTCGGCCGCGCCGCCCCTGCCCTCCTCCCCCTCCTCCTGACCGCGCTCCTCCTCCTCCTGTCCCCCCTGCCCGCCCGCGCCGACCCCGCCCCCCAGCTCGCCGGCCTCTTCATGCAGGCCTGCCTGCCCTACGCGGGCGATGCGGCCGCGCTGCGGGACTGGGCGCGCAAGACCGGCCTGCCCGAAGTGCCGGAGCCCGCGCGCAAGATCTTCCTGCACGGCGCCCCCGGCACGGTCTTCGACGCTTCCGTGCCGCCCGAGAAATTCGTGCTTCTCTCCCCCGATGACGGGCTCTGCGCCGCGCTCACCAACCAGGCGGTAGGGGCCGACGTGATCCGCGCGCTCGAATCGGACCTCACCGCCGCCGGCATCGCCTTCCGGCTCGCGATCGAGCGGAACGACAAGGCGGTGCCCGAGATCCACGACCGGGAATACCTCGCCACCAAGAACGGCCATGGCTGGCGAATCCTGATCGCGACGGTCAAGGATCCGAAAGGCGGGCAGGCCATGCTGACCGCCGCCCCGGAGTAGCGCTTGGCCAAACCCACCACCCGCTTCGTCTGCCAGTCCTGCGGCGTCGTGACCCCGAAATGGGCCGGGCGATGCGAGACCTGCGGCGAGTGGAACACCATCGTCGCCGAGGAGATCACGCCCCGGCCCGGCCCCGCCGGCAAGGCGCCCGCCGGCAAGCGCGTCGCCCTGGTCGGACTGGCCGGCACCGCGGCGCCGCCCCCCCGCGCCGAGACCCGCATCGCCGAACTCGACCGCGTGCTGGGCGGCGGCCTCGTCCCCTCCTCCGTCGTGCTGGTCGGCGGAGACCCGGGGATCGGCAAATCCACCCTGCTGCTGCAGGCCGCCGCCGCGCTGGCCCGCGCCGGCCGCCGCGTCCTCTACGTCTCGGGCGAGGAATCGGTCGAACAGGTGCGCCTGCGCGCCCGCCGCCTGGGCCTCGCCGACGCGCCGGTGGAGCTCGCCAGCGCGATCAACCTGCGCGATATTGCCGCGACGCTGGAGCAGGCGAACGACGCGGCGCTGGTGGTGATCGATTCGATCCAGACCATGTGGCTCGACAGCATCGACAGCGCGCCCGGCACCGTGGGCCAGGTGCGGGCCTGCAGCTTCGAGCTGATCCGCCTCGCCAAGGCGGGTGCCTTCTCCCTGGTGCTGGTCGGCCACGTTACCAAGGACGGCGCGCTGGCCGGCCCGCGCGTGCTCGAGCACATGGTCGACGCGGTGCTCTATTTCGAAGGCGATCGCGGCCACCAGTTCCGCATCTTGCGCGCGGTGAAGAACCGGTTCGGCGCCACCGACGAGATCGGCGTGTTCGAGATGACGGACGAAGGCCTGGCCGAGGTCGCCAACCCGTCCGCCCTGTTCCTGGCCGAACGCCGCGGCAACATCGCCGGGAGCGCCGTCTTCGCCGGGCTCGAGGGCACGCGGCCGGTGCTGCTGGAAATCCAGGCGCTGCTCGCGCCCAATCCGGCCGGTTCGCCCCGCCGGTCCGTGATCGGCTGGGATTCGGGGCGCCTGTCCATGCTGCTCGCCGTGCTCGAAACCCGCGCGGGCGTGCGGCTGAACCAGACCGACGTCTACCTGAACGTCGCGGGCGGCCTGCGGATCGGGGAGCCCGCGGCGGACATGGCCGTCGCCGCCGCCATCGCCTCGGCCGCGTTCGGGCAGCCGACCAGCCCCGGCACCGTCTATTTCGGGGAGATCGGCCTGTCCGGCGAGATCCGCCAGGTCGCGCAGGCGGAAGCGCGGCTCAAGGAGGCCGCCAAGCTGGGCTTCGATGCCGCCGCCCTCCCCCGCCGGCTTGCCCACGGCAACCGCAAGCTCGCCGCTCCCGAGGGGCTGCGGCTGGAGGAAATCGGTCACATTGCCGATCTGGTTGCACGCTTCGCCCCCGAATTCGCCAAATCGGATTGATCGCGCCTTGGCTTTCGCCCCCGCCTGGGACCATAAGGCGGCGTGGCAGAGCGATGGCGGTGGAATGACCTGGGTTGACCTGGCCGTCCTGGGGGTGCTGGCGATCTCCGCCCTGCTCGCCTTCATGCGCGGCCTGGTGCGGGAGGTCCTGGGAGTCGGCGCCTGGGTCGGTGCCGTCGCGGCAGCGATCTGGATGCTGCCCACCGCGCGGGTCTACGCTAGCCGCTGGATCACCGAACCGATCTGGATCGATCCGGCCGCCTTCGTCAGCGTCTTCCTCGTCACCCTGATCGTGCTGTTCCTCATCGCCCACGTGATCGGCGGGACCGTCCGCCGCTCCGCTCTGGGCGGGGTCGACCGAACGTTGGGTCTGGTATTCGGACTTGTACGGGGTGCCGCGCTCGTGATCGTCGCCTATATCATCGGCACTCTGATGCTACCGCCCGAACAGTGGCCCGAACCGGTGCGCGAGGCTCGTGCCCTGCAACCGGCGTATCAGGGTGCCGTTTGGGTGGCAGCACAGCTTCCCCCCGAGTACCGGCCTCGCCTCACCGCGCCGCCGGGCGGACGTGACACGACGGCCGAGGCTCTGCTGCATGCCACGCCGCAAGGCAGGGCAACCGGCAAGCCGCTGGTCCGGGAGTAGGAGAAAGGTCAGGCATGACGACCGAAACCCGTCTCGGAGAGGACGACAAGCTGCACGAGGAGTGCGGCGTCTTCGGCGTCTGGAAGGTGCCCACCGCCGCCGCCATCACCGCACTCGGCCTGCACGCCCTGCAGCATCGCGGGCAGGAGGCGACCGGCATCGTCAGCTTCGACGGCGCCCGCTTCCACCAGCACCGCGGCATGGGCCTGGTCGGCGACAATTTCGGCGACGCCAAGGTGATCGACAGCCTGCCCGGCGACGTCGCCATCGGCCACAACCGCTACGCCACCACGGGCGACACGATCCTGCGCAACGTCCAGCCGCTCTACGCCGATTTCGAGTTCGGCGGCTTCGCGGTGGCGCATAACGGCAACCTGACCAACGCCCATGTCCTGCGCCGCGCCCTGGTGCGCCGCGGCTGCCTGTTTCAGTCCACCACCGACTCGGAAGTCTTCGTCCACCTGATCGCGATCAGCCTCTACTCCACCGTGGTGGACCGGCTGATCGACGCGCTGAAGCAGGTGGTCGGCGCCTACTCGCTGGTCGCGCTGTCGAACGAGGCACTGATGGGCGTGCGCGACCCGATGGGCGTCCGCCCCCTGATCCTGGGCCGCATCGGCAATGAAGGGACCGGTGGCTGGGTGCTGGCGAGCGAGACCTGCGCGCTGGACATCGTCGGCGCCGATTTCGTGCGCGACGTGGAACCCGGCGAGATCGTGGTCATCAACGACCAGGGCGTGCACAGCATCCGCCCGTTCGGCCGCGCACGCGAACGGTTCTGCGTCTTCGAATACATCTACTTCGCCCGCCCCGATTCCATCATGGAAGGGACACCCGTCTACGACGCCCGCAAGCGCATCGGCGCCATGCTGGCGCGGGAAGCCGGGGTGCCCGCCGACGTCGTGGTGCCCGTGCCCGATTCCGGCGTCCCCGCCGCCATGGGCTACTCCGTCGAATCCGGCATCCCCTTCGAGCTCGGAATCATCCGCAACCACTATGTGGGCCGGACCTTCATCGAGCCGACCGACCACATCCGGCATCTCGGCGTGAAGCTGAAGCACTCGGCGAACCGCCCGGCGCTGGAAGGCAAGCGCGTCATCCTGGTGGACGACTCGATCGTGCGCGGCACCACCAGCAAGAAGATCGTCGAGATGGTCCGCCAGGCCGGCGCGCGGGAGGTCCACATGCGGATCTCCTCCCCGCCCACGACCCATTCCTGCTTCTACGGCATCGACACGCCGGAACGCGGCAAGCTGCTCGCCGCCAAGCACACGGTGGAGGAGATGGCGGAGCTGATCGGCGCCGACAGCCTGGCCTTCATCTCGCTGGACGGGCTGTACCAGGCGCTGGGGCAGCCGAACCGCGATCCGGCCGCGCCGCATTACTGCGACGCCTGCTTCACCGGCGACTACCCGATCATCCTGCCGGACCAGGCGGACAACGCGGACAAGCAGCTCAGCCTGCTCGCCGCCAATCACTGAACGGAGCCTCCGCGTGCGTTTTCCCGAAGGCAGCGTGGCCCTGGTCACCGGTGCCAGCCGCGGCCTCGGCGCCGCGACCGCGATCGAGCTCGCGAAGCTGGGCGTGCATGTCGTGCTCCTGGCCCGCACCCAGGGCGGGCTCGAGGAGACCGACGACGCGATCCGCGCCGTCGGCGGCACCGCGACCCTGCTGCCGATGGACCTTCGTGAGGGCGAGCAGGTCGATGCGATCGGCCCCAGCCTGTATCAGCGGTTCGGGCGGCTCGACGTGCTGCTGCACTGCGCCGGCTCCCTGGGCAAGCTGACGCCGGTCGCGCACATCCAGCCGAACGACTGGGCCGACGTGATGGGCGTCACGATGGCCGCCACTTGGCGCCTGATCCGCACCTGCGACCCCCTGCTGCGGCACGGGCCGGCCGGCCGCGCGGTGTTCGTCACCGATGCGCGTGCGCGGGAGCCGAAGGCCTATTGGGGGCTCTATGGCGCGGCCAAGGCCGGGATGGAGCACCTGGTGCAGGCCTGGCAGGCGGAACTCGCGATCACGCGCGTGACGGTGGAGCTGTTCGACCCGGGGCCGATGCGCACGCGGCTGCGGCGGGTTGCGTTCTCCGGCGACGATCCCGCCCGCCCGCCCGAGGCCGCGGAGGTCGCGCCTCGCCTGGCGGCGGCCTGCCTGCCGAGGGAGAGCGTGGAGCGCTGAGCCTGCCGTGGGCCCGTGTCAGGGCGGGTGACCGTGTCAGGGCCGGCGAAGGGCGAGCCCCTGTGTTGTGGCCGGCGCAGGCCGAACCCCTGTGTCATGGCCGGCGCAGGCCGGCCATCCACGACGTCCCGTGCCGCACCAGCAAAGTCGTGGATGGCCGCCCTTCGGCGGCCATGACACGAAGGGCCGAGCCCGCCATGACAGGAAGGGCCGTCATGGTCCCGAGGGTCGGGGCGGCATGCCTCGGAGGGCCGCCCCGTAGACGCCCCTACGAGCGGACCGGCGTCGCGCGCTTCGGCGCCTGTTCCAGCGCAGTGTCGTGGTGCAGCGACAGCACGATCACCATGCCCACCACCGCACACGCCGCGATCGCCCAAAGTCCGGCGCTGAAGCTGCCTGTCGCGTCCTTCAGCCAGCCCATCACGAACGGGCCGAAGAACCCGGCAAGATTGCCGACCGAGTTGATCACCGCGATCCCCGCCGCAGCCGCCGCACCGGACAGGAACGCCGTCGGCAAGGTCCAGAACACCGGCAGCACCGCGAACACGCCGAACGCGCCGATGCACAGCATCAGCATCTTCAGCGTAGGGTCGTCGAACAGGGTCGACAGGCCGATGCCGATCGCAGCGAAGGCGAGGCCGATCGCGGCGTGCCCTTTCCGCTCCATGTTCGCGTCGGACCGCTTGCCCCACCACACCATGCCGATCGTGCCGACGATGTAGGGGATCGCGGTGACGAAGCCGGTCGACAGGTTCGACAGCCCGAAGCCCTTGACGATCTGCGGCAGCCAGAACGCGGTGCCGTAATTCGTCGCGACCGCGCCGAAATACACCAGCGACAGCGCGAGCACCTTCGGGTTCACCAGCGCCTGCCACACGCTCAGCCCGTGCGCCGCCTCCTTCTGCTCATGCTCCGCGTCCAGGCGGTGCTGCAGCCAGGCGCTCTCCTCCGCGGTCAGCCAGTGCGCATCGGCCGGGCGGTCGGTGAGGTAGAACCAGACGACCACGGCCAGCACCAGGGCCGGCGCCGCTTCCAGGATGAACAGCCACTGCCAGCCGGCAAGGCCCCAGAATCCGTGCATCTGCAACAAGGCGCCGGAGACCGGTGCCCCAAGCACGGAGGACAGCGGGATCGCCGCCATGAACCAGCCGATGATCCGCGCGCGGTAGACCGCGGGGAACCACAGCGTCAGGTAGAAGATGATGCCGGGGAAGAACCCGGCCTCGGCCGCGCCCAGCAGCACGCGCACGACGTAGAAACTCGTCTCGCCCGAAACCAGCGCCATCGCGCCCGACAGCACGCCCCAGGACAGCATGATGCGCGCGATCCACTTGCGCGCGCCGAACCGTTCGAGCGCGAGGTTCGAGGGCACCTCGAAGATGAAGTAGCTGAAGAAGAAGATGCCCGCGCCGAAGCCGAAGGCGGTGGCGGAGATGCCCAGGTCCTTGTTCATCTCCAGCGAGGCGAAGCCGACGTTCACCCGGTCGAGATAGGCGACGAAATAGCACAGCATGAGAAAGGGTACGAGCCGCCGCGACACCTTGGCGATCGTACGTTGTTCCAGCGCGTCCATGCGGGCGGCTCCTCCGGATGACATGGTTGCATGTGCAATAGAACGGCGACCGGCAAACCGGATTGTCTCCGGCGCATGGCACCCATGCGTCCGCCCCGAAGACGGGCCGAGGATCAGTCCAGGGGAACGTTCCGCTCCAGCTCCGCGAGCCACGCGACGGCGTTGCCGTCGGAGGGCGCGCGCCAGTCGCCGCGTGGCGAGAGCGAGCCGCCGGCGCTCACCTTCGGTCCGTTCGGCATGGCGCTGCGCTTGAACTGGCTGAAGGCGAAGTAGCGGCGCAGGAACACCTCCATCCAGTGCCGGATGGTGGGGAGGTCGTATTGCTTGCGACGTTCGGGCGGAAAGTGCGGCGGCCATTCGCCGCGGGCCGCATCCTCCCAGGCCTGCAGCGCCATGAAGGCGATCTTCGATGGCGGATGGCCGTGGCGCAGCGTGTAGAAGAGAGTGAAGTCCTGCAGCGCATAGGGGCCGATCTTGGCTTCCGTGCTTTGCGGCGTCTCGCCCTCGCCGGCCGGGATCAGTTCGGGGGAGATCTCGGTGTCGACGATGACCTGCAGGATGTCCGAGGCCTCGTCGCCGAACTGGCCGGTGCCGATCACCCAGCGGATCAGGTGCTGGATCAGCGTCTTCGGCACGCCGGCATTGACGTTGTAGTGCGCCATCTGGTCGCCGACACCGTAGGTGCACCATCCCAGCGCGAGCTCGGACAGGTCGCCGGTGCCGATGACGATCCCACCGTTGTGGTTCGCCAGCCTGAACAGGTAGTCGGTGCGCAGCCCGGCCTGCACGTTCTCGAACGTCAAGTCGTAGACCGGCTTCCCCGGATCGTGCGGGTGGCCGATGTCCTGCAGCATCTGCGTCGCGGCCGGCCGGATATCGAGTTCCGCGGCGGTGACGCCGAGCGCGCGCATCAGGCGCCAGGCGCTGGATTTCGTGAGGTCGGAGGTGGCGAAGCCCGGCATCGTGTAGGCCAGGATATTGCTGCGCGGCAGCCTCAGCCGGTCAAAGGCCTGGGCGCAGACGATCAGCGCCTGCGTCGAGTCCAATCCGCCGGAAATGCCGATCACCACACGGGTCAGCCCGGTCGCCTGCAGCCGCTGCATCAGGCCCGAGACCTGGATGTTGTACGCCTCGTAGCAATCCTGCGCGAGCCGTTCGACGTCGGCCGGCACGAAGGGGAACCGCTCGATGCGGCGGCGGAACCCGACATCCGCGTCGGGCGGTGCGACGGCGAAGCCGATCGTGCGGAAACCGCGTGCGTGGCGGCGGCGATTGGTGTCGAAGCTGCCCATCTGCAGCCGCTCGTGCCGCAACAGGTCGAGGTCGAGATCGGCGATCGCTGCCTGGTCCGCGGCCGGGAAGCGCTCCGTCTCCGCGAGCGTCGCACCATTTTCGAACACCGAGGCCTGGCCATCCCAGGCGAGGTCCGTGGTCGACTCCCCGGCCCCGGCCGCGGCGTACACATAGGCCGCCACGCAGCGCGCGGATTGCGACTGGCACAGCAGGCGCCGCGTTTCGGCCTTACCGATCGTGATGTTGCTGGCCGAGAGGTTGGCGAGCACCGTCGCCCCGGCCAGCGCCGCATCGCCGCTGGGCGGCTGCGGGATCCAGATATCCTCACAGATCTCGGCGTGCACCACGAACCCGCGCAAATCCTCGGCGGCGAACAGCAGGTCGGGGCCGAACGGGGCGGTGTGCCGGCCGATCGCGATCATCCCGCCATCGGTGCCGTCGCCGCTGACGAAGTGCCGCGGCTCGTAGAACTCGCGGTAGTTGGGCAGGTGGATCTTCGGCACCACGCCCAGCAGCCGCCCGCGATGGATCGCCACGGCGCAGTTGTAGAGCGCGCCCAGATGGCGAATCGGCGCACCCACGAGCAGCAGCGGCATCAGGTCCACGGACGCTTCGACCAGGTCGTCGATCGCGGTCTCGACGGCGTCCAGCAGCATGGTTTGTTGCAGCAGGTCACCGATGGAGTAGCCGGAGAGGCCGAGCTCCGGAAAAACCGCGAGAGCGACGGCCTGATCGTGGCAGCGGCGGGCCATCGCCAGTATGGTCCGCGCATTCGTCGCCGGATCCGCCAGCGCCGTGCGGGTGGTACAGGCGGCGACGCGCGCGAAGCCGTGGCGATAGAGGGACCGGAAACGCATGTCGGGCACTATGCCGCGCTTCCGTCCCCATCGCCAGCCGTGCGCCCCATGCAACGGAGCGGTCGACGCGTCGTTCACGCACCGCCCCGAGTGAAGGAGATCGAAGCCGAATGTCGAACAATCCGCTGGAATACGATGCGGCCAGGGAACAACGGGTCCGCGAACGTGCCTACCATTTGTGGGAATCGGAAGGTCGCCCGCACGGACGCGACCTGGAGTTCTGGGAGCGTGCCCGTGAGCTGATCGGCATGGAGGAGAGCGCGGGATCCGGGCTGCTGCCCAACCCGCAGAGCGAGACCGAGTCGCCGCGGGAAACCGGCGTGGAAGAGGCTGAAATCCAGGAGAATCTCGGGGAGTTCCCGGACCGTTTCGCCGACCAGGGCGAAGTCCAACCGGTTCCGGCGCCGAAGAAACGGGCTCCGCGCAAGCGGAACGCCAAGAAGTAAGTTCCTCAACTTTTCGTCGCGTCTCAGTCAGGGCGGAGTTCCGCCCTGTTGCTGCCACACCTTTCCCCGACCTTCCGCATCGACGGAGGGACCAGCAGCCCCCGGGGAAGGATCCATGCGCTTTCTGCGAACCTATGGCCGGGTCATCGGCCTTCTCGGCCGCGACATGCGGATCGCAGCGATGCTCGCGGCCGCGAACCTCATGGTGGCCGGCCTGCAATTCCTCGATCCGGTGCTGTTCGGGCGAGTGATCAACCTGCTGTCCCGCTCCGACCAGCTCGCGCCCGCCGCGGTGTGGTCGTCCGCGCTGTTCCTGCTCGCGATCTGGGCCGGGGTCGGCGTCGCCGGGATCGGCGCGAACATTGCAGTCTCGTTGCAGACGGAACGGCTGGCGCACAAGCATCGCATCACCGCGATGGGCCGCTACTTCCGCCACGTGCTCGCCCTGCCGCTGTCCTTCCATGGCGATACGCAGTCCGGACGCCTGATCAAGATCATGCTGTCCGGCACCGACGGGCTGTTCGGCACCTGGCTGGTGTTCTTCCGCGACCAGCTCTCGACCCTGCTCTCCGCCTTCGTGCTGCTGCCCCTCACGCTGTTCCTGAACTGGCGCCTCGGCCTCGTGCTGATCGCGCTGGTCTGCATCTTCCTGGGCGTCACCGCCCTGGTGGTGCGCAAGACCGAGACCGCGCAGCGCCGGGTGGAGCGCTACAACTCCTCCCTGGCTGGTACCGCGCAGGACGCGCTGACCAACGTCATGGTCGTGCAGTCCTTCACCCGCCTCGCCGCCGAGGCGCGCATGTTCGGCGACATCGCCCAGCAGGTGATCCGCAACCAGTTCCCGGTGCTGAACTGGTGGGCGCTGGTCAACGTGATGACCCGCGCGTCCTCCACTCTCGCCGTGATCACCATCGTGATCGTCGGCACGTGGCTGCACGGCAAGGGCATGGCGAGCGTCGGTGAGATCGTCAGCTTCATGGGGATCGCCATGCTGCTGATCGGCCGGCTGGAGACCGCGGCCTCCTTCGTCTCCTCGCTGTTCTTCAAGCTGCCGGCGCTCGAGGAGTTCTTCGCGGTGCTCGACGCCCAGAGCAGCGTGCCGGAGAAGCCGGACGCCCGCCGCCTGTGGGCGCCGCGCGGCGAGGTGGGCTTCGAGAACGTCTCCTTCGCCTATCCCGGCGGCACGCCGGTGCTGAGCGAGATGAGCTTCACCGCCAAGCCCGGCACGTCGGTCGCGCTCGTGGGCCATACCGGCGCGGGCAAGTCCACCGCGATGGCGCTGCTGCAGCGGCTGTGGGATCCGACCGAGGGACGCATCACGATCGACGGGCAGGACCTGCGTGACGTGACCCTCGAGAGCCTGCGCGGCCAGATCGGCGTGGTGTTCCAGGAGAGCATGCTGTTCAACCGCTCGATCCGCGACAATCTGCGGGTCGGCAACCCCGAGGCGACGGACGAGGATGTCGAGCGGGCCTGCCGCATGGCCGACGCGCACGAGTTCATCATCCGCCAGCCGCATGGCTACGACACGCTGATCGGCGAGCGCGGCACCACCCTGTCGGGCGGGCAGCGTCAGCGGCTGGCGATCGCGCGGGCGCTGATCAAGAACCCGCCCCTGCTGATCCTGGACGAGGCGACCAGCGCGCTGGACGCGGCCACCGAGGCGCGTGTCAGCCGCGCGCTGAAGACGCTCATGGCGGGGCGGACCACCTTCATCATCGCGCACCGGCTGTCGACCGTGCGTGATGCGGACGTGATCCTGGTGTTCGACCAGGGCCGCATCGTCGAGCAGGGCACGTTCGCCGAACTGGTGGCGCGGGGTGGGCGGTTCGCGGAACTCGTGGAGACGCAGCTTGCGCCCGCGGTTCCGACCCGGATGGCGGCGGAGTGATCGACGTCAACGAGGTGTGAAGGATTCATTGCGCGACTGGCGCGTTACAGCCCCGTGCTGATGCACGAGTTGCAGGAACGGAGACCTTCATGCTGAAACTCGCGTTGTTCTTCCTGGTTGTGTCGATCATCGCAGCGATTTTCGGCTTCGGCGGCATCGCCGCCGCCTCGGCCGACATCGCCCGCATCCTGTTCTTCATCGCCATCGTGATCTTCGTCGTGTTGCTGGTGGCGGGGCTGATGGCAGGCAGCACACTCTGGTGAGGATTGCTGCGCTGCACGTCTAGTGTTTGCAGTTACCGGGCCGGAACGCGCATGCTCCAATCGGGAACACCGGCGGGCATGCCATCCGGCTCGGTTTCGTCTTCCCGGATCATGGACCGCACGGCGCCCTTCAAGGGAGCAGGGCCATGACCGTTGCCGCCATCCTGAAACACAAGGGCTACCAGGTGACCTCCGTCACCCCGACCGCGACGATCGCGGAGGTGGCCGAAATCCTCGAGACGCGGAAGATCGGCGCCGTCCTGGTGATGGACCGCGCGGACCAGCTGCTGGGCATCGTCAGTGAGCGCGACATCGTCCGCTGCCTGGCCGCGAACGGCGCGCGCACGATGGAGATGACCGCGGGGCAGTTGATGACGCGCGCCCTGCAGGTCGCCTCGCCCGGCACGACCGTCGCCGAGGCGATGCAGATGATGACCGCGGGGCGCTTTCGGCACCTGCCGGTGGTCGAGCACGGCGCGCTGGTCGGGCTGATCAGCATCGGCGACGTGGTGAAAGCGCGCATCATGCAGCAGGAGAGCGAGGTCGACAGCCTGAAGGCCTACGTGGCCGGATCGGCGTAAGCTCGCCGATCTGGGCGCCAGCCCCCATCCCTGGACGGGAGCAGCGGGCCGGAACTGGTGCATGAATGACGCGCAGCCGCGTGGCGGGCGCCGCGGGACACCCGGGCCGCGGCTGATCGCCGCGTGTCACGTCGTCACTCAGAACGACGCCGTTCGACTGTCGAACGGCGTCGAATGCTGGCAGGGGACGATGCATATTGGTATTCGTTTGCCATTCCAGATGACAAACGGCAGACCCGCGCATGATCAATAGGCAATTTCCTCGGAACTTCCGCGATCTGTTCGATCTTTTCCGCTTCTATCGGCCGGAATTGGGTCTGCCCGCGCTTCTGAGCGACATGGATCTGGAGGGGTTGACCGCGACGGACGTCTATCGCGCCGTTCACGGGCGCCTGCCGGAAACGCCCGAGATGGCGTTGGCGCATGAGCGGATGGGCATTCTGCAGCTGTTCGAAGTCGCCCTGCGCAGCAAGGAGTTCCAGAACCACCTCGTCCCGCGCTTCCTGGCCGCCTATCCCGAGAAGCGGTGCCTGTCCTTCATCCACGTGCCCAAGAGCGCCGGATCGGACCTGTCCGCGCACCTGATCACCCGCTTCCCTTCGTTGCGGACGACCATCATCGATCCAGACCTGACCAGCCCGGCCGACTTCTTCTCCGCGGTCAAGGACGTGGTCCTCGAGAGCGCGCTGTGTGAGCACGTCTACATCCATGGACACAACCGCCTCGAGACGTATGTGCGTTGGGGCGCCGCACGGCCGGGAGACGAACTCTTCACGACGGTGCGGGAGCCGGTCGCTCTCGTGGTGTCCCAGGTCAACTACGTCCTGACCCGGATGGCCTCCACGGCGCACCCGATCGGGCCGGATACGGCCGGCTGGCGGGGCGTCTTCGAGGTGGACGATCCGGGGCGGCTCGAAAACCGAGCGGAGGTGCTGCGGCTCGCCTCGGTGATCCTGCGCAACCAGGGCGTGGTGCCGCCCAACAATACCTGCCATTTCCTGGGCGACGGGACCACGGGTGGCGCGCTCGCGGCGATGGCGCGGCACAATGTCGAGGTGACCGACCTGCAGCGCTACCCGCGCTGGCTTAAGGAGCGCTGGATGGTGCGCGACACCTCGACCCGCGTGAACGCCTCCCGGGCCTACGTGACGCTGCAGGATTTCTCGCCGGAGGATCGCCTGTACATCCATGCGATCACCGACCAGGACCAGGCGCTCCATGCACATGTCGGGCGCCGCCTGGACGCGACGGGCGCCGCCTCCCTCCGCGGCGGGGACCTGATGGACCGCGCCGCCCGCCCGGCCCAGACCGCCGCCTAGCGCAACCGGTTCTGCCTTCGGGACGCTTCCGCTCCTCAATCGGCGGCGCTAGCTTGCCGCCGACACGGGCCAGTCCGTGAAGGAGAACCGACAATGGACGACATCGTCATCGTCTCCGCCGCCCGCACGCCGGTGGGCAGCTTCAACGGCACCCTCGCCTCGCTCTCCGCCCACGCCCTCGGCACGGTCGCGCTGCAGGCCGCGTTCGAGCGCGCCGGCATCGAGGCGGGCGACGTCGACGAGGTGATCCTCGGCCAGGTGCTCACGGCCGGAGAAGGCCAGAACCCCGCTCGCCAGGCCGCGCGCGCCGCCGGCCTGCCCGACGCCAAGACCGCCTTCGGCATCAACCAGGTCTGCGGCTCCGGCCTGCGCGCCGTCGCGCTCGCCGCCCAGCAGATTCGCACCGGGGAAAGCGCGGTCGTCGCGGCCGGCGGCATGGAGAGCATGAGCCTGTCCAAGCACGCCGCCCACCTGCGCAACGGCCAGAAGATGGGCGGGCTCGAGTTCGTCGACACCATGCTGAAGGATGGGCTGTGGGACGCGTTCCACGGCTATCACATGGGCAACACGGCCGAGAACGTCGCGCAGAAGTTCCAGATCACCCGGGAGGAGCAGGACGCCTTCGCCCTCGCCTCCCAGCAGAAGGCCTCGGCAGCGCAGAAGTCCGGCCGCTTCAAGGACGAGATCGCGCCGGTCACGGTGAAGTCGCGCAAGGGCGACGTGGTGGTGGCCGACGACGAGTACATCCGCCACGATTCCAGCATGGAGGCGATGGCGCGGCTGCGCCCGGCCTTCAGCAAGGACGGGTCGGTCACCGCCGGTAACGCCTCGGGGATCAACGACGGCGCCGCCGCGCTCGTGCTGATGAGCGGGGCGGAGGCGGCGAAGCGCGGCCTGACCCCGCTGGCGCGCATCGCGAGCTTCGCGACCGCCGGCGTCGATCCCGCCGTCATGGGCACCGGCCCGATCCCGTCCACGCGCAAGGCGCTCTCGCGCGCGGGCTGGAGCGTGGACGATCTCGACCTCGTGGAGGCGAACGAGGCCTTCGCGGCCCAGGCGCTCGCGGTCAACAAGGACCTCGGCTGGGACACCGCCAAGGTGAACGTGAACGGCGGTGCGATCGCGATCGGCCACCCGATCGGCGCGTCCGGCGCGCGGGTGCTCGTCACGCTGCTGCACGAGATGCAGAAGCGGGACGCGAAGAAGGGGCTCGCGACCCTCTGCATCGGCGGCGGCATGGGCGTCGCCATGTGCGTCGAGCGCTGACCCGACCGGCCGCAGCCCTCCCCCACGGATCAGCTGCGGCCGCCTGCGCGTCGCCCTCGCTTCGCGCTGTGATCCCAGGTGCGACCTGCTAAGGTTGCGGTACCATCAACGACAAGAACGAGGAGACGCCACATGGCGCGCGTAGCCCTGGTGACGGGTGGAACGAGAGGCATCGGCGCCGCGATCAGCCTGGCGCTGCAGGCGCAGGGCCGGACCGTGGTCGCCAACTATGCCGGGAATGAGGAAGCCGCTCGCGCCTTCCAGGAGCAGACCGGCATCCAGGTCCGCAAGTTCGACGTGGGCAATTTCGAAGCCGCCAAGGCGGGGATCGCCGAGATCGCCGAAAGCGTGGGTCCGATCGAGATCCTGGTGAACAACGCCGGCATCACGCGCGACGGCACGCTGGGCCGCATGACCCGCGACATGTGGGATGCGGTGATCGATACGAACCTCGGCTCCTGCTACAACCTGTGCAAGCTGACCTTCGATGGCATGCGGGAGCGCAAGTTCGGCCGCGTCGTGAACGTGGGGTCGATCAACGGCCAGGCCGGCCAGTACGGGCAGGTCAACTACGCCGCCGCCAAATCCGGCATCCACGGCTTCACCAAGGCGCTCGCGCAGGAAGGCGCGCGCTACGGGATCACCGTCAACGCCATCGCCCCCGGCTATGTCGACACCGACATGGTGCGCGCGGTGCCGGGCGAGGTGCTGCGCAAGATCGTCGCCCGCATCCCCGTCGGCCGCCTCGGCAACGCCGACGACATCGCGCGCGGCGTCGCCTTCCTGACGGCCGAGGACGCCGGGTTCATCACCGGCTCCACCCTCTCGATCAACGGCGGCCAGCACATGTACTGACGCCGATCGGCGTCCATCGGCTCGGGCATCGACATGGTGCCCGCGGCTGCCGGCGCACGTGCCCTGGGAACGCGGTCTGGGCCCACCCGGCTACCACCGGGTAGCAGGCGCTTCCCAGCCGGCGGCTTCGGAGTCATCATCCGCGGCAAGAGAGCTCAAAGGGAAGGGCCCATAGGGCTCCAGGCCGAGGAGGTCCAAGCCATGAATGCCCCGCGTCCGCCCGCCGCCCGCACCCTGCAGGTCCGCAAGATCGCCGGCTCCCTCGGGGCCGAAATCAGCGGCGTCGATCTCTCGGAGGACGTCTCCGACGACGTGCTCGCGGAAATCCGCGCCGCCCTGCTCGACAACCTGGTGATCTGCTTCCGCGACCAGGTGATCACCCCCGACCAGCAACTGGCCTTCGCCCGCCGCTGGGGCGACATCCACCTGCATCCCTTCATGGAAGGCATGCCGGACCATCCCGAGATCCTGGCGATCGTCAAGCGCCCGACCGACAAGAAGAATTTTGGCGGATCCTGGCACACCGACCAGATGTTCTCGCCCGCCCCCGCGATGGGGACGATCCTCTACGCCAAGGAAGTGCCCTCGGCCGGCGGCGACACGCTGTTCACCAACCAATACCTCGCCTACGAGACCCTGTCCGACGAGATGAAGAAGATCGCCGGCCAGCTCCGCACCGTCTGCGTCGGCGACAATTTCCGCGCCGCCAATGGCCTGTCGCGGAAGGAACGCTACGCGCGTCAGATGAGCGAGATGAAGGTGAAGGACCCCGGCAACGTCCAGACCACCAGCATCCACCCTCTGGTCCGCACGCATCCCGAGACCGGCCGCAAGGCGCTGTATGTCGGCGGTCACGTCCAGCACTTCGACGGGATGACCGAAGAAGAGAGCGACGCGTTGCTCAACTTCTTCAAGGCCCACTCGATCAAGCCGGAGTTCACCTGCCGGATCCGGTGGGAGACGAACACGCTTGTCTTCTGGGACAACCGCTGCACGCAGCACTTCGCGATCAACGACTATCCGGCGGAGACGCGGATCATGCACCGGATCACGGTGTGCGGCGACGCACCGTTCTGACCTACGACCGCGCCCCGCGCGTGCCGCCGTTCGTGGCCCGCGCGGGGGCGAACCCGTCCCTTGGCACCCCGTCCGGACGCTACAGCGCTAGTTCGACGCAGACCGGCACGTGATCCGACCCTTGCGGCCAGTCGCGCGCATCCTTCAGCACGACCTGCCGCGCCAGTGCGCCCTGCAGATCCGGGGTCACCCACACATGGTCCAGCCGCCGCCCGCGGTCGGAGGCGCGCCAGTCCCGGTTGCGGTACGACCACCACGTGTAGAGCTTCTGGTCGGGCGGCACGAAATGCCGCACCGCGTCGACGAACCCGGTCCCCTGCCAACCGAGCAGGCCGTCGGTCTCCGGCGGGGTGTGGCTCACGACGTTGAGCAACTGCTTGTGGCTCCAGACGTCGTGCTCCAGCGGGGCGATGTTCAGATCGCCCACCAGCATGCTGCGCCCGAATCCGGGCCGTTCGGCGAACCAGGAGCGCGCCTCGGCGATGAAATCGAGCTTGTGGCCGAATTTCGGGTTCTGCGCGCGGTCGGGCACGTCCCCGCCCGCCGGCACGTAGAAATTGTGCAGCTCGACCGGGCCGCCCGGTGTATCGACCGCCGCGGCGACGTGGCGGCAATCGCCCTTGCCGCACCAGTCGGGCGCGCCCTCATGCAGCTCGAGCGGCAGGCGGGAGAGGATGGCGACCCCGTTATAGCCCTTCATTCCGCGGAACACGGTGTGCGGGTATCCCAGCGCCGCGGGCGCTTCCACCGGGAACAGCGCGTCCGGGACCTTGGTCTCCTGCAGGCAGATCACGTCGGGATCGAGCGCCGAGACCAGCTCCTTCAGCAGGGTCTGGCGCAGCCGCAACGAATTGATGTTCCAGGTGGCGACGCGGAAGGCCGGCATCAGACGATGCGCGTCCTCACGCTGCCCACCCCCTCGACCACGCCCTCCAGCACGTCCCCACGCTCCACCGCCGCCACGTTCTCGGGCGTGCCGGTGAAGATCAGGTCGCCGGGAGCGAGGCGCACCAGCCGCGAGAGATACGCGATCGTCTCGGGCACGTTCCAGATCATCTTGGCGAGGTCGGAGGTCTGGCGCACCTTGCCGTTGACCTTCAGCTCGATCAGCCCGGTGGCGGGATGGCCGATCTTCGCGGCCGGCACCATCGGGCCGATCGGCGCGGAGTGGTCGAACCCCTTGCCCATGTCCCAGGGCTTGCCTTCCTTCTTCGCCGCGTTCTGCAGGTCGCGCCGGGTCATGTCGAGGCCGGCGGCATAGCCCCAGACATGCTTCAGCGCGTCCGCCTCGGCGATGTCCGCCCCGCCCTCGCCGATCGCGACCACCATCTCCATCTCGTGGTGGAGCTGCTTGCTCTGCGGCGGATAGGGCATGTCGGCGTCGTTCAGCAGCAGCGCGTCGGCCGGCTTCATGAAGAAGAACGGCGGCTCCCGATCCGGGTCGCTGCCCATCTCACGCGCATGTTCGGCGTAGTTGCGGCCCACGCAGAAGATGCGCCGCACGGGGAAGGACCCGCCGCCCGCAACGGGGACCGCGACGACCGCCGGCGGCGGAATGACGAAATCGGCCATGCGTGCTGTCCTTCCGCTGCGTGACGAGGCGCGGACCATAAACGTGCCCCCCGTGCAGGGAAAGAGCGAGCGGTTCGGAAAGCGCGACGGCGAGCGATCCGCGGGAACCGGCACGAAGCCGCTTCGTTACGGAGGTCTCGCGCACCCGGCCACGAGGTCGTCCCATGCCCCGCGCCAAGGCTGAACCCGCCGCGAAGGCCAGCAAGAAGCGCGCACCCGCGCGTGCCGCCACGTCGCGCGACCGCGCGGCGGACCCGGCCACGCCGGTAGAGCGATCGAGCGTTCCCGCGAAGCGCTCGACCACCCCCACAAAGCGCGCGGTCGCGCCGGCGAAGAGACCCGCCGCCTCCGGGAAGCGTTCGGGCGCGCCGGCGAAGCGCCCCGCCGCCTCTGCGGAGCGTTCGGCCGCACCCGCCAAGCGATCAGGCACGCCCACGAAGCCCGCGGACGCGGCCCCGAAGCGCCCCGCCACTTCCGCGAAGCGCCCTGCCACCTCCACGAAGCGCGCAGCCGCGCCCGCACACCGCTCGGCCGCGCCATCCGAACGGCCGGCAGCGGCGAGCAAGCGGCCGGCCGGCCATTCCATCGACACGTACCGCGCGCGGCGCAATTTCGCCGTCACGGCGGAACCCGCCCCGCGCTATCCAAAGCCCAGCGCCGGCGATCCCATGTTCGTAGTGCAGAAGCATCAGGCGCATCGCGCCGGGCTGCACTGGGACTTCCGCCTCGAGCATGGCGGGGTGCTGTGGAGCTGGGCGGTGCGCAAGGGCCCCTCGCTCGATCCGCACGACAAGCGCATCGCCGCGCATGTCGAGGACCACCCGATCGACTATGCCGAGTTCCAGGGCCGCATCCCGGATGGCCAATACGGCGCCGGCACCGTGGAGACCTGGGACCGGGGCACCTGGCTGCCGCTGGGCGACCCCGAGGCCGGGAGGCGCGACGGCGAGATCAAGTTCGTGCTCGACGGCCAGCGGCTGCGCGGCAAGTTCACCCTGGTCCGCCTGCGTCCCCGCCCGAACGAGCGCCGCCGGCAGGACAACTGGCTGCTGATCAAGGGCCACGACGAGGAGGAACGCGCGGGCGCCGACGCCCCGGCTCTGGAAGCCGCCATCCCGTTCCACCGCGCCCCCACGGCCGAGACTTCCGACCGTGCGGCAGGCGATCCCGACGACGCCGCACAACCCGACGCCGATCCGGACCCCGCCGCACCTGCGCGCGGCAATTCCGGAAAGGGCGCCTCCGCGTCCGAGAAGGGCGCCTCCGCGTCCGAGAAGGGCGCCTCCGCGCCGCGCCGGACCCGCAAGGCCAGCCGCAAGACCGCCCCCGCCGACGATCCCCCGGCCGAGGGCGCCAAACGCGGTCCCCTCCCAGAATCCCAGGCCCCGCAGCTTGCGGAGCTGAGCGACACGGTGCCCGAGGGCGACGAGTGGCTCGCCGAGATCAAGTTCGACGGCTACCGCCTGCTTCTGTTCGTCGACTCCGGGACCGCTCGGGTGGTGACCCGCAACGGCCACGACTGGACCGACCGCCTGCCCGCTGTGGCGCGTGCGGCCGCCGCGCTGCCGGTCGAGACGGCGCTGCTGGACGGCGAGCTGGTCGCGCTGGACGCGCAGGGAATATCGAGCTTCCCGGCGCTGCAGGCGGCGCTCTCGGCCGGCCGCGACGACACGCTCGCGCTCTACCTGTTCGATCTGCTGCACCTGGACGGGTGGGACCTGCGCCCCGCGCCTCTCACGGAACGAAAGCGCGTCCTCGCCACGCTGGACCTCGGCGGCGACATGCTCCGCTACAGCGACCACCATCTCGGCCAGGCGGTGGAGATGCGGCAGGCGGCGTGCCGCATGAAGCTCGAGGGCATCATCTGCAAGCAGGCCGAGGCGCCCTACCGCGCCGGTCGCGGTCACGGCTGGCGCAAGATCAAGTGCCAGGGTCGCGAGGAGTTCGTCGTCCTCGGCTGGACGCCACCCGCCGGCAGCCGCACCGGCTTCGGCGCGCTGCATGTCGGCTACTGGGACGCGGAGGGCGGCCTGCACTACGCCGGCGGCGTCGGCACCGGCTTCTCCGACGACGAGCTGACGCGACTGAGCGCACGGCTCGCCGACCTCGCCGCCGATCCGCCGCGCGGCTTGCTGGTCGCGGGCGATCCGCTGGACAGCTCCATCCATTGGGTCCGGCCGGAGCTGGTGATCGAGGTGCAGTTCATCGCCTGGACCGGGGCTGGCCGCGTCCGCCATGCCGTGTACCTTGGCGTGCGGGAGGACAAGTCAGCCCGTGAAGTGGTCCGCGACGTCGCCAATCCCGAGTCCCCGCGCCAGGCGATCCGCCCCAAACCGCCGCGCGGCGGCACGCGCGACAAGGCGCGGCCGGTGATCGCCGTCCCGCCACGCCGCCGCCGGGCGGAGCCGTCATCGCGCCCTGCCCCGGCGCCCGAGGCCGCCACCCCGCCCGCACCGGACGCCACCGCTCCGCCCGCGAAATCCAGCCGCATCGTCACCGCCCGCAAGCCCAAGGCGAGATCGGTGACGCTCGAAGGCATCACGATCTCCCATCCCGACCGGGAACTCTGGCCGGGGATCACGAAACAGGCCCTGGCCGAATACTGGATCGCGATCGCCGATCACGCGCTGCCCGGCCTCGCGCATCGGCCCCTCGCCGTGGTGCGCTGCCCGGAAGGCGTCGCGGGCGAGCACTTCTTCCAGAAGCATGCACACGGGAGCATGCCGCCCGGCATCCGCGAGGGCAGCGCGGACGGCGCCCCGTTCCTGGCGATCGACGACCTCGCCGGCCTGGTCGCGATGGCGCAGGTCTCCGCCGTGGAACTGCATGCCTGGGGCGCCGCCGAGGCCGACCCGCTCCATCCCGACCAGATCGTGTTCGACCTCGATCCGGGCGAGGGCGTGCCGTTCACCCAGGTGATCGAGGCCGCCCACGACGTGCGAGACCGGCTCGAACGCCTGGGCCTCACCGGGTTCTGCCGCACGACCGGCGGCAAGGGGCTGCACATCGTGGTGCCACTGGCGCCGAAGGCCGACTGGGGCGTGGTGAAGCCGTTCTGCCGCGCCTTCGCCGAGACGATGGGGCAGGACGCGCCCGACCGCTACCTGTCGACCATGAAGAAGGCCGATCGACGGGGACGGATCCTCGTGGACTGGCTGCGCAATGGGCTGGGCGCGACCGCCGTCGCCTCCTTCTGCCCGCGCGCGCGCCCGGGGGCAGGTGTCGCAACCCCTCTCGCCTGGGACGAAGTCACACGAACGCTCGATCCCGCTTCGCTCAATCTCCGTACGGTCCCGGAGCGTCTGGCACGACAGCGCATCGATCCTTGGCAGGATTTCGACAAAGCGCGCCAGCCGCTCCCCGTTTCATCCGGAACGACCGAGGTGGCGTCGCCGAAAGCCTCCGCCCCCGCGCGGAAGGCCCGGATCGTCCGCGCTGCCGCACCGAAGAAGCGCTGATGCGCGCGCAACCGTGAGCTTGAATCGGCGCGCCAATACCCAATGTCATCAGCGCGGCGGATGGCGATTTGCTGTCTTGCTGCGTGACGTTTCCCCCCCAAACTTGGCGGTGTCTTCGGACACCGCCTTCTTTGTTTGTGACGGGACGTTAAACGCTCGATGATTGATTGTTAATCTTTCGTCCGCTTCCCCTTCGCGAGCTCGTGTTCTCCGCAGCGAGCGCTTAGGGGCCGCGCTCCATCCGGGCCGACGCAGCGCCCCGTTCCCCTGCGCCCGCTTCGTGGCTGCGCTCCCGTGAGCTGGTGTAGACTGGCGACGGAGGTGTCCATGTCCCTGGTCCTGCCCGTGCCGACCTTCGATCATGTCGTGGTGAATGCCCGCGACCGCCTGGACGATGCGGCCGACACCTACCGGCGTCTCGGCTTCACGCTCACGCCGCGCGGCTATCACACGCTGGGCTCGATGAACCATCTGGCGATCTTCGGCACCGATTATCTGGAGCTGATTGCCGTGCCGCCGGGCGAGACCCGCCGGCCCGAGGTGATGGCCGCGCCGAATGGGCTGAACGGACTCGTCTTCGCCATGGAGGACGCCGCCGGTACCGAGGCCGCGCTGCGCGAGGCGGGCGTGCCGGTCTCGCCGTTCATGCAGTTCTCCCGCCCCGTCGAGCTGGCGAACGGTTCGGAGGACGCCGCCTTCCGCACCGTCCATCTCGAGCCCGGCAGCGTGCCGGCCGGGCGGGTGTATTTCTGCCAGCACCTCACGCGCCGTCTGGTCTGGCGCGACGAATGGCGCCACCACGCCAACGGCACCGTGGGGGTCGCCGGCGCGGTGATCGCCGCGGCGGACCCGCAGCCCCTCGCCGCGCTGTTCCGCCGCATGTTCGGGGACGACGCGGTGCACCCGGTGGCGGGCGGCCACCGCGTCGTGGTGGGGCTCGCGCATCTGGACCTGGTGACCGAGGCCGCCGCACGCGACGTGTTCGGCACCGCCCTGCCCGATGCCGCCGGTCGCGAGAGCTTCATGGTCGGACTGATCCTGCGCACCACCTCGCTCGACCGCGCCGCCGCCGCGTTCAAGGCTGGCGGCATCGACGCCGCATCGCATGCGGGCCGGCTGGTCGTGCCGGCCGAGGCCGCGTTCGGAGCGGCCCTCGCCTTCCAGGCCTGAGGCGCCGCCCCACCGCATGCAGGAAGACACGATCTTCGCCCTCGCCTCAGGGACCGGGCGAGCCGCGATCGCGGTGATGCGCCTGAGCGGTGCCGAGACCCGGTCGGTGCTGGCCGGCCTCTGCGCCGGCCGCGTGCCGCCGCCCCGCCATGCGGCGCTGCGGCGCCTGTCCGACGCGGCGGGCGCGGTGCTGGACCATGCGCTGGTGCTCTGGTTCCCGGCCCCTGGCAGCTACACCGGGGAGGACTCCGCCGAACTTCACCTGCATGGCGGGCGGGCGGTGATCGAGGGGGTGGCGGGCGCGCTCGCCGCCCTGGGCGCGCGGCCTGCCGAACCGGGCGAGTTCACCCGCCGCGCCTTCCTGAACGGCCGGATGGACCTGGTGGAGGCCGAGGCCGTGCACGACCTGGTCGCGGCCGAGACGGAGGCCCAGCGCCGCCAAGCGCTCCGCCAACTCGAGGGGCAGCTCGGCACCCTCTACCAGGGCTGGTCCGACACGCTGCGCACGCTGCTCGCGCAGCAGGAGGCGCTGATCGATTTCCCGGACGAGGACCTGCCGCCCGAGGTCGAGGCCGCCATGCTGGGCGCAATGGGCGTGCTGCGGGCCGAGATCGCGGCGCATCTGGACGACCACCGCCGGGGTGAGCGCCTGCGCGAGGGGTTGTGCTTCGCCATCACCGGCCCGCCGAACGTCGGCAAGTCCTCCCTGCTGAACGCGCTGGCCGCGCGCGACGTGGCGATCGTCTCCGCCCAGCCCGGCACCACCCGCGACGCGCTGGAGACAGGGATCGTGCTGGCTGGCGTGCCGGTGACGCTGGTGGACACCGCCGGCCTGCGCGAGACCGAGGATGCGATCGAGGCCGAGGGTGTCCGCCGCGCCCGGCTGCGCGCCGCGGAGGCCGACCTGGTGATCTCCGTCATCGCGCCCGACGGCGACGCGGCGGAGGGCGAGAGGTGGGACGACGATCGACCCGGCGGGCCACCGAGCGAGGAAGTGCCGTTGCGGCGGCTGCTGGTCGCGAACAAATCGGATCTGGGGTACGCGATGACGGGCGCGCCCGAGGCCGAGGCCCCTCGCTCCAGAGCTCTGCGCCCGCAGGGGCGCCCCGGCGGGTCCGCGAAGGGCTCGCTTCCTGACGAAGCGCTGCTGGTCTCGGCGCTGACCGGGGCCGGGCTTGACGCGTTGCGCGACCGGCTGGCGGCCGAAGCCCGCGCGCTCACCGAGACCGAGGGGCCGCCGCCGCTCACCCGCACCCGCCATCGCGTCGCGCTGGAGACCGCGCTCGCGCATCTGACGGCGGCCGAGGCGGCGGAGTGGCCGGAGCTGCGGGGCGAGGACCTCCGCCTCGCGCTGGCCGCCATCGGCCGCATCACCGGCCGCGTCGGCGTCGAGGATATCCTCGACACGCTGTTCCGGCAGTTCTGCATCGGGAAGTGACCGGCGCGCCTCCAGGGCCCAACCCGCCCCAAAAATGAGGTTCAAACCGACCCGAAAAGGCCAGTGATCTCTCCGCCCATCCAGCAGCACCGCGGCCGAAGGCCGCTCAAATGGATCGAAACGTCCGGCAGGATGCCACGTCGTTCGCTTGCAGGCGGGAGTTCGACTCCGTGGCCCTCCGTGGTCCTCCCGCTTCTCCGTGGCTAAAAGCCGCCCTCCCACGGCGGAGAGGACCGTGCCGCGGGTCTCTCCGCATCACCACGGAGAAAGCAGGAGGACCACAGAGGGCCACGGGAGTTCTTCGTTGCCTGCCCCGCCGGGGGACACTTCAAAGTCGGTGAAGATGATGGGCTTCGCCTGCGGGTACGCCCGGACCGGACCAAGCTCGGACGGTCCGCGCCGGACGGATCGCAAGTCGGCCGGCCTGCGGGATGGATCGCGGGCCGGCCAACTGCGGTTGGACGTCAGCCGTAGACGAAGGCCTTGTCCTCGAGGTCGATCTTCGGGAACTCGTCCTTCTCGTTCCAGTAGTCCTGGGTGTGCGCCCACTCGTCCTTGTCGCCGCGCTTGGGCAGCAGGTGCATGCCGCGCAGCATGTAGCCGGGGTTGAAGTTCTCCTCGTCGATCCAGGGCAGGATCTTCATGTCCTTGTCTTCGTCGCGCAGTTGCACCGTGACGCTGCGGCGCCCCTTTGCCTTCATGTCCGCCAGCAGGCGGCAGACGAAGTCGCCCACCAGGTCGGCGCGCAGCGTCCAGCTCGCGCGGAAATAGCCGAACACCCAGACGAGGTTCGGCACGCCGGTGAACATCATGCCGCGGAAGGTCACGGTATCGGCGAAGTTCAGCGGCTCCCCGTCGATCGTGAAGCCGATATCGCCCATCACGCACAGGTCGAAGCCGGTGGCGGTGACGATGATGTCCGCCTCCAGCGTCTTGCCCGACTTGAGCAGCAGGCCGGTCTCCGTGAAGCGCTCGATCTCGTCGGTGACGACGGACGCCTTCCCCGAGGCGATGCCGGTGAACAGGTCGGCGTCCGGCACGAAGGCGAGGCGCTGGCGCCACGGCCGGTAGCGCGGGGTGAAGTGGGTATCCACGTCGTAGTCGGGGCCGAGAAGGGAGCGGATGTTGTCGATCAGCTCCTGTCGGACCTTCTCCGGCTCGTTGAAGGTGCGGCGGGTGAAGGCGTCCTGCTCGAACAGGATCTTGCGGCGGACGATCTCGTGGATCCACACCTCGTCGACCTGCAGGCGGCGCAGCTCCTCGGCGAGCTCGATCGCGTTGCGGCCGGTGCGGAAATAGGTGGGCGAGCGCTGCAGCATCGTGACGTGGCCCACGCCGTTCTGCGCCATCGCCGGCACCACGGTCGCCGCGGTGGCGCCGGAGCCGATCACGATCACCTTCTTGCCGGTGTAGTCCAGGTCCTCGGGCCAGGTCTGGGGATGGACGATGCGGCCCTTGTAGCCCGCCATGCCGTCCCATTCCGGCGTGTAGCCCTGGGTGTGCCGGTAGTAGCCCTGGCACATGTAGAGGAAGTTCGCGGTGAAGCGGACATGCTCATTCGTGTCGGTGCGCTGCGCGTCGATCGTCCACTGCTTGTCTTCGCTGGACCATTGCGCGGTCAGGATCTTGTGGTGGTAGCGGATGTGGCGGGCGATGTCGTTCTCTTCGATCACCTCCCCCATGTAGCGGCGGATCTCCTCCGCCGTGGCGATCGGAGCGCCGCGCCAGGGCTTGAAGCGGTAGCCGAAGGTGTGCAGGTCGCTGTCCGAACGAATGCCCGGGTATTTGTGGGTCCACCACGTGCCGCCGAACGTATCCTGCATTTCGAGCACGACGTAGCTGGTGCCGGGGCACTGGGTCTGCAGGTGGTAGGCGCCGCCGACGCCGGAGATGCCGGCACCCACGATCAGCACGTCGAAATGTTCGGTGGACACGGGGTCCGATCCGGTCGGGGTCGCGCGGGACAGGATGGCTGCGTCGTTCATGCGGCTCTGCTCTCGGTAGGGGCGGGGGTCCGCCGGGTGCGGGTGCCTTAGCACAGGGCGGCTACCTTCGGGTAGCCTTCCTTACTTGCGCGCTCGCCCCCCCTGCCCGCTCCGCCTGGCCTGCACGCGCCCGCACCGGCGGCGCCCCGAGCGGGGCGGGGCTCCGACCCGGGCGGCGCTGCGCTTGTGCCGTCCCGGGTGTCGGGACGCGTCCGACCGGCTCAGTCGAACAGTGCCACGGCGCGGATCGGGCTCGCGGTGCCGCCGCGGATCTTCAGCGGGAAGCCGATGAAGCGGAACCGGCCGCGGCCGACCAGCCTGTCGAGGTTGGCCAGGCATTCCATGTGCGTGATGCCGCGCTCCGCGCAGGCCATGTGGGCCTGGAAGTTCAGTTCCCCCTCCGGCGCCGGGCTGATCGCCTCCACCCCGAACATGCCGATCCCGCGGTCGGCCAGCCAATGGACGCTCTCCAGCGCGAGGCCCGGGAAGTCGTGCAGGTAGCCCGGCTTGCCCAGCAACCGCTCGTTGGTCGCCATATGCAGCAGCACCGTGTCGCCCGGCCGGATCTCCTGTTCGGACTTCGCCAGCGCGGCCTCCATCTCGGCCACCGTCGCGGCGTGTTTCAGCGGGATGTGCGAGAGGTCGAGGCAGATCGCCTCGGTGTAGAACTTCTCGAGCGGCATCTGGTCGATCGACGCCGCCCCGGGGCGCGGATCGAAATGCACCGGCGCGTCGACATGCGTGCCGGCATGGTCGGAGAAGGCGATCGACAGCGCCTTGGAGGTGAAGGTCGTGTTGCCCGCGACCTTCTTCTCGGAATGGTCGCCCCAGACCGTCATCACCACCGGCGGGTGCGACGGATGCACCTGGGTGCGGTGAAACAGCTCACGCGACAGATCGATCAGTTCCATTCATTTCTCCTGTCATTCCCCCTGGGCGGCGTCCAGGGTGTCCCGCACCTCCGCCTCGATCGCATCCAGCAGCCGCGCCGGGAAGTGCCGCGGCACGCCCTGCACGATGAACACGAGGCGCGTGCGGTGGTCGTCGTCCGGCCAGGCGGGCAGGAAGACGGGGGGCCCGAAGACGTGCTGCACCCCATGCACCAGGGCCGGCTGGTCCGGCATCTCCGCGATCTCCACCAGCCCCTTCACCCGCAGCATCCGGCCGCCGCAATGTTCCGCCAGCGCCTCCAGCAGCAGGGTGAGCGCGAGGGCGGGCAGCGGCGCGTCCCGCTCCAGCACGAAACTCTCGATCCCGCTGCCATGGCGCGCGGCGAACGGATTGCGCCCGTCCCGGTCGGGCAGGCGCGCCATGCGCGCCGCGCGTGCGTGCGGGTCGGCCCCGGCGAACAGCATCTCCGGGCTGACCGCCTCGACCGGCACGATCCCGGGGTTCAGCGCCGCCACGTCCCGCACGAGCGACGGCGACGGGGGCGCCAGATCCGTCTTGCTCCAGGCGAGCGCATCGGCCAGCGCAACCTGCCGGCGCGCCTCGGGATGCCGCGCGAGGGTCGCTTCGCCGAACACCGTGTCGACCACGGTCAGCAGGGTGTCGGGCACGTGGTGATCGGTGATCGCCGGGTCGGTCATCAGCGCATGCAGGATCGGGGCGGGATCGGCGAGGCCCGAGGTCTCGATCAGCACGCGGTCATACTCAGCGGTGCCGGCGGCCCGGCGCGCCAGAAGGTCGCGCAGGGTCTCCGTGAGGTCGGAGCGCACCGCGCAGCACAGGCATCCCGTGGTCAGGGCGAGCAGCGTCTCGTCGGAGCGCGCGATCAGGCTGTGGTCGAGCCCGACCTCCCCCAACTCGTTGACGATGACCGCGGTGCGGGCGAAGCCGGGGTCGCGCAGGATGCGTCCGATCAGCGTCGTCTTGCCGCTGCCCAGGAAGCCCGTGACGATCGAGACGGGGATCATGCCCCCGTCTAGCGCGGCCGGCCGCCGCCGTCATGGCGTTTGCGATTTCGTGACCTTCCGGCGCTAGAGTGGCGCGGAGTGCGAGCGGAGTGCGGCCATGGCGCGGCGGAACGGAATGGACGGAATGGCGGCGTTGCCGGTGCCGGCAGTGTCGGACCCAGCTTCCACGTCATCTTCCGCGGCGCCGGAGGGAGCCGCGGCGCCCGCCTCGGCGGCGCCCACGCCGGCGTCGCCGGACATCGCCTTGATCGGCACGGCCGAGATGGCGGGGCCGGCACCGGCCCAGGGAGCGGACCACCATGCCGCGCATCCGACCAGCCTGCGGCACGATCCCGCCGCGATCCGCCGCCTCTTCGAGACGGGCGAGTACCCCTACAAGACGCCGATGCGCAACGGTCCGTACGAGGATCACATGCGCGAGCTCCAGCGCGAGCTGCTGAAGGCGCAGAAATGGATCGCGGAGACCGGGGAGCGTGTGATCCTCCTGTTCGAGGGCCGCGACGCCGCCGGCAAGGGCGGCACGATCAAGCGCTACATGGAGCATCTCAATCCCCGCACGGCCCGCGTCGTCGCGCTGCAGAAGCCCACGGAGCGCGAGCGGACGCAGTGGTTCTTCCAGCGCTACGTCACGCAGCTTCCCTCCGGCGGCGAAATGGTGCTGTTCGACCGCTCCTGGTACAACCGCGCCGGGGTCGAGCGGGTGATGGGGTTCTGCACGCCGCACGAATATCTGGAATTCATGCGCCAGTGCCCGGAGTTGGAGCGGATGCTGGTCCGGTCCGGCGTGCGGCTGTTCAAATACTGGTTCTCGGTCAGCCGGGAGGAGCAGCGGCGCCGCTTCCAGGCGCGGGAGACCGACCCGCTGAAGCAGTGGAAACTGTCGCCGATCGACCGCGCGTCGCTCGACAAGTGGGACGAGTATACCGAGGCGAAGGAGGCGATGTTCTTCTACACCGACACCGCCGATGCGCCGTGGACCATCGTGAAGTCGGACGACAAGAAGCGTGCGCGGCTCGCCTGCATGCAGCATTTCCTCTCCGCCTTGCCCTATGCGGCGAAGGATCGGAGTATCGTCACCGGGCCGGATCCGCTGATCGTGGGGGCGTCTTCGCACGTGATCGGCGGCGACCTGCACATCATCGGCAAGACCGTTCATCCGTCGCTGAAGCGCGGTCGGGCCGAGGCGTGAACGACTGAGCGCACTGGACCGACGTTCCCGGTCTCGAGCGGATCGCGCCTGCCGGCGGCAGGCGTGGGAGGACGGCGTGCGCAGACGACGCACGTAGACCATGGGGGAAGAGCATGGACGCGGTGACCACCGACCACCTGATCCGGGATGAGGCCGGGCTGGACGCGCTGTACGGGGAGATTCCGCCCGGCGCGATTGCCAAGGAGGTGGACCACATCCACCCGCATTACCGCGCGATGATCGAGGCCTCGCCCTTCATGGTGCTGGGCACAAGCGGACCGGAGGGTCTGGACTGCACGCCGCGTGGCGACCCCGTGGGCTCCTTCGTGCAGGTGGTGGACGAGAAGACCCTGCTGATCCCGGACCGGCGCGGCAACAACCGCGTGGACAGCCTGCGCAACATCGTGCGCGATCCGCGCGTCGCGCTGCTGTTCCTGATCCCCGGCGTGGGGGAGACGGTGCGGGTGAACGGGCGCGCGGTGATCTCGGTCGATCCGACGCTGCTCGCGCGATTCGAGCATCGCGGCACGCTGCCCAAGGCGGTGATCGTGGTGACGGCCGAACGCGTCTACTTCCAATGCCCGAAGGCGCTGGTGCGCTCGGAGTTGTGGAACCCGGAGAAGCATATCTCGCGCAAGGCGCTGCCGAGCACGGGGACGATCCTGGCGGATGTTTCGTCGGGAACGGTGGGCGGGGTGGAGTACGACCGCGCTTATCCGGAGCGGCTGCGGACGACGTTGTACTGAGCGGCACGAGCTGGGCGTCCTGGAGGAGGGTGGCGGGTCATCCCGCCCCCACCCGCAGCCGCGCGCCACGGGCCGCGCCAAGCGCGTTGCGTAGTGCGCTCAGGAGCGCCACGATGGAAGGCATTGCGCGCGGCGGGCGATTGGCCGTGGCGCGGTCGGGCGTCTGCAGGAACCAGCGGGCCGGCCGGAGATCGGGGGATGCCGGGGCCACGTGGTAGGTGCCGTCCGTCGCCTGGATCGCCACACCGGTGCCGTCGATCGCGGTGGTCGCGTCCACGTCCCAGAGCAGCAAGGAGTCGCGCAGCAGGGACCGGAGATCTGCCGGTGTCATGCGGGCCTGGGGGGTTGGACGTCGTGGATGGCCGGCCTGCGCCGGCCATGACACGAGGGGTCCGGCCTGCGCCGGCCATGACACGGGTTCGGCCTGCGCCGGCCGTGACACGGGTTCGGCCTGCGCCGGCCGTGACACGGGGGCCTGCGCCGGCCATGACACGGGGGGGCGTGGCCGGTGCGAGTGGCTCACAGCAGCGGCGCGGACACGATCTCCGAGGCGACCTTGCGGTGCTGCCACTTCCCGTCCGACTTGCTGCCCTTGTACGTGCCGTTCTCCACCACGATCTTGCCGCGCAGCACCGTCAGGCATGGCCACGCCTCCATCTTGCGGCCCTCCCACGGCGAGTAGTCCGCCTCGTGCAGCTCCGCGGCCTTGATCACCCGCTTGTCCGCCGGATCCAGCACCACGATGTCGGCGTCCGACCCGGCCGCCAGAGCGCCCTTGCGCGGATACAGCCCCATGATCTTCGCGGCATTGGTCGAGACGAGGTCGACGAAGCGGCTCAGCGAGTAGCCGCGCTGGCCCACCATCTCGGTGTACATCAGCGATACGCGCGGCTCGACGCCCGCATTGCCGCCCGTGGTGTCGTCGATCCGCACGCCCTGCAGCTTCTTCGCCAAGGTGCAGCAGATCTCGTCCGTCGCCACGCAGTTGATCGAGCCGTCCAGCGTGCCGGCCCAGAGTTCCTTGTGGTCCTCGGCGAACTTCAGCGACGGGTAGGTGTGGTAGATCTGGCCGTTCGGGCGTTTGTAGTCGTCGCTCGAATAGAGCATGTACTGGTGCAGGCTCTCGCCGTAGATCGGCACGCCGCGCGCCCGCGCCTCCCGGATCGCCTGCACGCCGGTGCCGGCCGACACGTGCATCATGTAGAGCGCGGCGCCCACCTTCTCCGCCAGCCGGATCACGCGACGGAAGGAGATGTCCTCGGACAACGTGTTGTGGACCTCGGCCATGTTGGCGAAGCCGGTCCGCCCCTCGCGGATCAGCTTGCCGTACATGTGCATGACGATGTCGTTGTCCTCGGAGTGGATGACGCCGAGCCCGCCAGAGGCGGCGAGGACCTGGAAGATTTCCCAGATGTCGCCGAAATCGACCATGCGCCCCTTGCGGGAGGGCGTGATGTCGGTGGTGAAGATCTTGATGGTGGGGAAGCCGGCCTGGATCGCCTCGGCAATCTGCGGCGGCAGGTCCACCGGCAGCGCGCCCTCGACCATGATGTGCTGCGCGTAGTCGCAGGGGCAGTGGCCCTTCCAATCCTGCTCCCGCTTCTCGATGGCTTCCTGCACCGTCGCGCCCTGGTTGGCGCGGGTGAAGTCGATCATGGTCGTGGTGCCGCCATGCACGGCGGCGAGCCCCACCACGTCCGGCGGGTCCGTCTCCGTCGGCGCCGCATCGCCGGGGCTGGGCAGGTGCCACTTGCAGTGCACGTGCGGGTCGATGCCGCCCGGGATGACGATCTTCCCCGTGGCGTCGATCAGCCGCGCGCCGTCCGGCACCGGGAACGTGCCGGGTGCGGCCAGCGCGACGATCTTCTCGCCGGCAACCAGGATGTCGTAGGCACCCACGCCCTGCGGCGTGACCACCGTGTCGCCGCGCACCACCAGATCGACCACCCCTGCCCCCATCCTCCGACGGCGCGCATCGTCGTGCGGGCGCGGGGCGGTGGCAAGGGGTTCAGCCGGTGCGGCCGATCCCGTCCAGCTTCGCCAGGACCTCCGACGGCAGCGTCAGGGCGGCCGCGGCCAGGTTCTCCCGCAGATGCGCGACCGAGGACGTGCCGGGGATCAGCAGGATGTTGGGCGCCCGCTGCAGCAACCATGCCAGCGCCACCTGCATCGGCGTCGCCCCCAGCTGCTGCGCGACCTCCGACAGGGCGGAGGATTGCAGCGGCGTGAACCCGCCCAGCGGGAAGAACGGCACGTAGGCAATGCCGTCGGCCGCCAGCATGTCGATCAGCGCGTCGTCGGCGCGATGGGCGAGGTTGTACTGGTTCTGCACGCACACGATCTCGCAGATGCGGCGGCCCTCCGCGACCTGGGTGGGCGTGACGTGGCTCAGTCCGACATGCCGCACCTTCCCCTGCCGCTGCAGGTCGGCGAGCACCGTGAGCGGCGCCTCGATCGAGCCCTCGGCCGGGGCATGCACGTCGAACATCAGCCGCAGGTTCACCACGTCGAGCACGTCGACGCCCAGGTTGCGGAGGTTGTCGTGCACCGCCTGGGTGAGCTCCGCGGGCGAGAAGGCCGGCAGCCAGGAGGCGTCCTCACCCCGCCGCGCGCCGATCTTGGTGACGATCACGAGGTCGTCCGGATAGGGCGCCAGCGCCTCGCGGATGATCTGGTTGGTGACGTGCGGGCCGTAGAAGTCGCTGGTGTCGATGTGGTCCACGCCTTGCGCCACCGCCTCCCGCAGCACGGCGATCGCGGCGGCGCGGTCGCGCGGTGGGCCGAACACGCCGGGGCCGGCGAGCTGCATCGCGCCGTAGCCCAGCCGCTTCACGTGGCGGTCGCCAAGGGAGAAGGTGCCGGCGGCGGTGGTCTGGCTCATGCGTGCGTATCCTGTCGAACGTGCGAGAGACATAGGCGCCGTCGTTCGGGGCGGAAGAGTGCGCCGCGTGGTGATCGCGCTTGTCGTAGCCCCCTGTCATGGGGGCGCTTGTCGTGCTGCCCGTGTCATGGCCGCGCTTGTCGCGGCCATCCACGTCGTTCCATGCCGCTCGAAGTCGTGGGTGGCCGGCCTTCGCCGGCCATGACACGGGGGGGGGAAGGCGCCGGCCACGACACCGAGGGGGCGGCGGAACGACCCGCCCACTTCCCCTACGCAGCCCGCAGCACTACACGGCCCGCAGCACTACGCGGCCCGCAGCACCACGCGGCGCGGTTCGGGCAGTGGGGGGAAGAACAGCGCCATCGCCGCGGCGCCCAGGCCGATCGCGAACGAGCCGATGTAGAGCCACCCGTACGCGCCGAACGTGTCGAAGATCCAGCCGCCCAGCATCGGCCCTAGCGCCATGCCGAGGGAGGAGATCATGGTGGCGGCGCCGAACACCGCGCCCATGATGCGCTGGCCGAAATAGCCGCGAGCCAGGACCGCATAGAGCGGCATCACGCCGCCATAGGCCATCCCGAACACCAGCGCGACCGCGTAGAACTCCCCGATGCTGCGCGCGAACAGGTACAGGCCCGTCGCGCAGGCCTGTACCAGCAGCCCGATCACCAGCACCGGCTTGGCCCCGAACCGGTCCCCGGCCAGGCCCAGGACCAGGCGGCCGCCGAGACCCGCCAGGCCCTCCATGCTGTAGATCGTCACCGCCGTCAGTGGCGGCAGGCCGCAACTGATCGCGTAGCTGACGGTGTGGAAGATCGGCCCGGAATGGGTCGCGCAACAGGCGAAGAAGGTCAGCGCCAGCACGATGAATGGCGTGGAGCGCAGCGCCTGCCCGACCGTCAGGTTCGGGGCCGCGGCCACGCCCCTGCTCGCCGTGGTCGGGGCGGCGGCGGGCGCGCGGCGCATCAGGAACGAGACGGGAATCAGCACGGCCCAGGCCACGAGCCCGATCACCAGTTGCGCGGTCCGCCAGTCGTAGGTGGTGATCAGCCAGCGGGCGAAGGGCGACACGGTCATCGGCGCGACGCCCATCCCGGCGGAAACCAGCGACACCGCCAGGCTGCGGTGCGTCTCGAACCAGGAGGCGGCGGTCGCGATCAGCGGGGCGAAGAACGCCCCCGCCGCGGTGCCGACCAGCAGCCCGTAGGCGAGCTGGAATTGCAGCAGCGTCGTCGCGGAGCGCGCCAGGACCAGGCCGAGGCCCAGCAGCACGGCGCCGCTCAGCACCACGTGCCGCGGGCCATACCGGTCGCTCAGGGCGCCCCAGCCGAACGCGGCCACCCCCATGGCGAGGAAGTCGATCGTGAGCGCGCTGGAGATGCCGGCGCGCGACCAGCCGGTGTCCGCAGCGATCGGCTGCAGGAACACCGCCAGCGAGAACATGGTGCCCATGCCGATGCAGGTCGTGAGCGCGCCGGCGGCGACGATCACCCAGCCGTATTGGCGTTGCATGACGTTGTTTCCTCCGTCCCCTCGGCCGGGCGTTCAGCGCCCGGAGATGATCCTCGGGGTTCGTCGCGACGATGTCACCCCGTTCGGCGCCGACGACGTCCGGGCGGCCGGTCCGGCGGGGAGGCGCTCCCCCTTTCGTTCTGCCCATGGGATCGGTAGCTTGCGCCGCAGAGATGTAACATCCGGACGTTCGAGATGATCCTGACCCGACGCGCCTCCCTCGGTGTGGCCCTCTCCGGCGCACTCGCCGCCCCCGCCCTGCTGCGCGGGCACGCCGCCCACGCCGCCGAGGCGAAGGTCCTGAAGATCAGCCACCAGTTCCCGGGCGGCAGCGCCGACAGCGGCGATTTCCGCGACCGGCTGGTCCGGCGCTTCGCCGCCGCCGTGGAGCAGAAGACGAACGGCAGCCTGAAGTTCGAGATCTATCCCGGCTCCTCGCTGATGAAGACGGTGGCCCAGTTCTCGGCGCTCCGCCGCGGCGCGCTGGACCTGTCGCTGTATCCGCTCGCCTATGCGGGCGGGGAGGTGCCGGAGGTCAATATCGGCCTGATGCCCTGCCTGGTCATGTCCTACGAGCAGGGCATGGCCTGGAAGTCGGCCGAGATCGGCAAGCAGCTCTCCGCCGTCCTGGACGCCAAGGGCGTGAAGATCCTCACCTGGATCTGGCAGGCGGGCGGCGTTGCCTCCCGCGCCGGAGCCGTGGTCGCGCCGGACGACGTGAAGGGGCTGAAGATCCGCGGCGGCTCGCGCGAGATGGACCTGATGCTCAAGCAGGCGGGCGGCATCATCTCCTCCGTGCCCTCGAACGAGATCTATGCGGCGATGCAGACCGGCTCGCTCGATGCGGCGGTGACGTCGTCGACCAGCCTGATCAGCTTCCGGCTGGAAGAGATCGCCAAGAACGTCACCTCCGGCCGCAAGGGCAGCTTCTGGTTCATGTTCGAGCCGCTGCTGATGTCCAAGAGCGTGTTCGACGGCCTGACGCCCGACCAGCAGAAGGCGATTACCGAGACGGGCACTGCGGAAGAGCCGTTCGCGCTGGAAGCCGCCAAGGCCGACGACGAGCAGCTCGCGAGCGTCTACGGCAAGGCGGGCGTGAAGGTCTCCGACATGGACGAGGCCGACCTGGCGAAGTGGAAGGCGATCGCCCGCGACACCGCCTGGAAGGATTTCGCCGCCCGCAACGCGTCCTGCGCCAACCTGCTGAAGCTGGCCGAGGCGGTGGGATGATCCACCCGGCGTCCCCCCTCCCCGCGCGGGAGGGGGCAATTCTCGCACGCTCGTCCCCCCTCCCCTCGCGGGAGGGGGCGGTTCCCGCACGCTCGTCCCCCCTCCCCTCGCGGGAGGGGGTCAGGGGGAGGGGGCGATCGGGCCATGCGCACCGCCGGTGCGTCTCTCGTGGCGCCCCCCCACCCCGGCCCTCCCCCGCAAGGGGGGAGGGGGAGTCGTGACCGTCCACGAGCCTCTCGACTCCCTGCCGGACACGCCCGAGGACGTGCCGACCACCGGGTTCCTCGGGCTGATCCAGCGCGGGCTGAACGCGGTGAACACGGTTCTGGCCTTCTTCTCGGCCCTCGCGCTCGCCGTCGCGGGCTGCGTGCTCACCTGGGAGGTGATCGGCCGCTACTTCCTCGAGATCCCGAGCGACTGGCAGGACGAGCTGTCGGTGTTCCTGCTGGTGGGCGCGACGTTCGCCTCCGCCGCCTGGACCCAGGCACGGCGCGGCCATGTCGGGATCGAGGCGCTGGGCGCCCTGCTCCCCCCCGCCGCCGACCGGGTGCGCCGCCGTCTGGCCGATCTGGTCGCGGGCCTGTTCTGCGGCTTCTTCGCCTGGAAGAGCTGGCAATTGCTGGTCGAGGCCTGGGTGGACGGGCAGACCACGCCCTCCGCCTGGGGTCCGCCGCTCTGGATCCCCTACTCGGCCATGACCTTCGGCATGGCGCTGCTCGCGCTGCAATTGCTGATGCAGACCATCGGACCCCGGACCGCCCGCGCATGAACACCCTGCAGATCGGCCTGCTCTACGGCGGTGCCACGCTCGCCGTGCTCTTCTCGGGCATCCCGATCGCCTTCGCGCTCGGCACCGTCGCGACCCTGTTCATGCTGGTGTTCATGCCGGCGGCGTCGCTCGATACGATCGCGCAGAACGTCTACGAGGAACTCGCCAGCATCACCCTGCTGACGATCCCGCTGTTCATCCTGAAGGGCGCCGCGATCGGCAAGTCGCGCGCGGGCAAGGACCTCTACGACGCGCTGCACACCTGGCTGCACCGCATTCCCGGCGGCCTGGGCGTCGCCGTCACCCTGGCCTGCGGCCTGTTCGCGGCGATGGCCGGGTCGTCGCCCGCCACCTGCTCCGCGATCGGCAGCTCCGGCATTCCGGAAATGCGGCATCGCGGCTACTCGCCCGGCTTCGCGGCGGGGCTCGTCGCGGCCGGCGGCACGCTGGGAATCCTGCTGCCGCCCTCCATCGTCCTCATCCTCTACGCCGTCGCCGCCGAACAGTCGCTCGGCCGGCTGTTCCTGGCCGGTCTCGGGCCCGGCGTGCTGCTGGTCGTGCTGTTCAGCGGCTACGCAATGCTGCGCTGGCGCACGGAACGGCGCGAAGCCGCCGCGGTCGCCGACGCCGGCGGCCCGCGCAGCCCGCTGCTGAGCGAGGAACGCTTCACGATGCGCGAGCGCCTGGCCGCCGCGCCCCGCGTGCTGCCCTTCCTGATCCTGCTGACCGGCGTGATGGTCGCGCTGTATGGCGGCATCGCCACGCCGTCGGAGACCGCGGGCCTCGGCGCCGTCCTCGCGCTGCTGCTGATCGCGGTCGTCTATGGCGCGTGGAAGCCGCGGGACCTCGTGCCGATCTTCACCGGCACGCTGGGCGAGAGCGGCATGCTGCTGATGATCATCGGCATGAGCCTGCTCTACAGCTACGTCATGAGCTACCTGCACATCAGCCAGGGTGCCGCCGCCTGGATCGTGTCGCTGCATTTGTCGAAATACCTGCTGCTGGCCGCGATCCTGGTGCTGGTGGTGATGCTCGGCTTCTTCCTGCCGCCGGTCTCCATCATCCTGATGACGGCGCCCATCATCCTGCCGCCACTGCGCGCCGCGGGATTCGACCTGATCTGGTTCGGCGTGGTGATGGCGGTGGTGATGGAGATGGGTCTGATCCATCCGCCGGTCGGTCTGAACATCTTCGTCATCAACCGCATCGCGCCGGATATCGGGCTGTCGCCGATCATCTGGGGCACGCTGCCCTTCGTGCTGCTGATGGCGGTGGCAGTGGTGATCCTGACGGTGGTGCCGGGGATCGCGCTGTGGCTGCCGAACGCGGTGTACGGCTGAGATACACGGGCGCGTCCGGGACGACATACCGGCCGCTGGATGGACCGTGCGGAGGCACCCATGTGCAACAACTACCGGCTGGACGTGGACACCACCACGATCTTCGAGGAGTTCGCGGACCTGCGGATCATCATCCGCTTCTCCGAAGGCGCGCCGAACATAGAGCCCCGCCAGGACATCCGGATCACCGACAGCGCGCCGATCGTGCGCGGCATCGCCGGCGAGCCCAACGCGGGTGACCTCGTGCAGCGGCGCTGGAGCTGGCCGGGCGCGAACGGCCGGCCGGTCTACAACTTCCGCTCCGACGGACGCGCGATCACCGCCGGCCGCTGTCTGATCCTGGCCGACGGCTTCTATGAGTTCACGGATCCCGCGGACAAGAAGAAGAAGCGCAAGGACAAGTGGCTGTTCACCCGCACGGGCGAACGCTGGTTCTGCATCGCCGGCATCTGGCGCGCGACGCAGGAGGTGGGGGAAGCCTTCACCATGCTGACGATGCCCCCCGGCCCGGACGTCGCGCCGTATCACGACCGCCAGATCGCGATCCTGAACCGCGCGGACTGGGCGGCGTGGCTGGATCCCTCCATTGCAGCAAACACGCTGCTGAAGCCGTTGCCGGCTGGTAGTCTCGCGGTCGAGCAGGTCGGATAGGCGCGCCTCGCGCGGCCGAACCGCCCGCGCCCTGCCCGGAGATGAAGCATGCTCCCAGGTTTCGCGCGCACCCCCGAACCGCCCTATTACGCGGTGATCTTCACCTCCCGGCGCACCGATGGCGATGACGGCTACGGGGCCATGGCGGAGGCGATGGCGACGCTCGCGCTCCAGCAGCCGGGCTGTCTCGGCGCCGAGTCCGTTCGCGACCCCTCCGGCCTCGGCATCACCGTCGCGTATTTCACGGACGAGGCTTCGATCGCCGCCTGGAAGGCGCACCCCGCTCATCGCGCCGCGCAGAAGGCCGGGCAGGAGCGCTGGTACGCGCATTACGAGCTGCGGATCGCCAAGGTCGAACGGGCCTATGCCGGCCCCGACGGCCGCTGACCTCCGCCCCATCCGCGCGGGCATCGCCAGGCGGCACTCTCGACATGGTCAAGGGCGCGCGGCACGGCGCGTCGGCTATCGTGAGGCATGAAACGATCGAACGACCGAGTCCCCATGGCCAATCCTCCACGTGACGGCCGTCGAGCGCGCACCTGGCGCATCGCGCGTGCCGAACTGCGTCGCCGCCTGAGCGCGATCGCGGTCCTGCTGCCGCTGCTCGCCGCGGGCATGACGACCGGAAGCATGGCGCAGCAGGCCGATGCCTCCATTCCGCTCATGGCGCGCGCCGCTGGCGGTACGGCGCAATACGTGCGGATCAGCATCGGCGGCGGGCCAGCGGTGCCGGTCTCCGTCGATACGGGATCCGCCGGTCTCTACGTCTTCCGGCGCGAGGTCGGGCCGGAGGTGGAGCGCACCGCGACTCCCATCCACCAGGGCTACGTCGATGGCACGCGGTTCGACGGCTATGTCGGCCTGGCCACAGTGCGATTCCCCGGGACCAGTCTTGCCACCACCAGGATGAAGATCGGCGTCATCACGCAGGTCTCCTGCGCGCCGGAGCAGCCGCGCTGTCCGGGAAGCGACCAGAAGCCGGGCGTGATGGGCGTCGGCATGGACACGGGCGGGCGGCTGGCCAGCCCGTTCGCGCAGCTTCCGGGGCCGGCGGGTTCGGGCTTCGTGGTCGATGCGCGGCCGGGCGGCGCGCCGCACATCATCCTCGGTCCCTCGGCCGGCACGCTGGCGCGGTTCCGCTTCGTCGACCTCCGTCCCGGGCGGCCGAGCACGATCGGGTTGCCGTCGTGGGACAGCGGTTCCGCGCGCGGCTGCTACCGTGTGAACGGCGAGGCCGCTGCGTGCCAGGAGGTGATCTTCGACACGGGCGAATGGGACACCGTATTCGATCCCGGTTCGGCGCGGAGCATGCGCCTGGGCCCGCACGGGTTCCTGCTGCCCGGCCAAGACTTCGAGCTCGACGTGCCCGGCGCGCTGCGTCTGCGCATCCAGACGGACCGGTCGATGTACATCAAGCCCAAGGCGACCGCGCGCTCGAACAGCGGGACATTGGTGTTCCGCTACGTCGCGGTGGCGTTCGATGCGCAGCACGGACGCATCGGCTTCGAGTAGGCCCGCGCCCCGGCTGACCCGCGTGCGGAGTGCCAGCGCACGCAGCGGAAGGCGCGCGCGGGGGCCGTGCGCTACCTGAACCGGCGCCAACGGTTTCAGGAGACACGACCATGGGCTTCCGCATCACCGGCCTGCCCGATGCCCCATTCGCCCCCCTCTTCGACCTGAGCGACGCGGCACTGGCCGCGCAAGGGGCCGTCCGCCGCATCGCGGACGGCGCGTATCCATGCCGCATCAGCCTGACCGATTCGCAACCCGGCGACGAATTGCTGCTGCTCAACTACGAGCATCATGCCGTCGCGTCCCCGTACCGCATGCGCTTCGCGATCTACGTGCGGCGAGGCGAGACGCAGTATGACGCGGCGGACGAGGTGCCCGAACAACTGCGGACCCGCGACCTCGCGGTGCGGGCGTTCGACGCGGAGGGGATGATGGTGGGGCGGGAGCTCACGCCGGGCACGTCGCTCGAGGGGAGCATCGCGCGGCTGTTCGCCGATTCCCGGGCCGCCTACCTGCACGTGCACTACGCCGCGCCCGGCTGCTACGCCGCCCGGATCGACCGCACCTGACCCCGCCGGCTTCCCTCCCCTTGTGGGAGGGGTCGGGGGAGGGGGTGGCTGGGGTTCGCACCCGCGAGCGTGCGCCCCGATCGCCCCCTCACCCCAGCCCTCTCCCGCGAGGGGAGAGGGGGTGGCTAGGGGTTCGCACCCGCGTGGGTGCGGCCTGATCGCCCCCTCACCCCGACCCTCTCCCGCGAGGGGAGAGGGGGTGGGGCAGGTCAGGGCGCGCGGCGGGCGCGGAACTCGGAGCGGGTGCGCCAGGTCGTGCCGTCGTCCGGCGAGTACTCGCCGCGCCACAGGAACGAGTCCGGCGTGATCTCCGAGAAGCTCCAGCGGATCGGTTCGCCGGCGGGATTGCGGCCGAGTTGCACGATGGTGTCGCCGTCACGCCGGCCCACCATCGAGAGGTACACCTGCGCGACCGGATCGACGTACTGCACCTGCCACGCGTCGATCCGCGGGTCGTAGACCCGCAGCGTGGTGCCGAAATACGCCGCCTGCGCCGCTGCCGTCGCGGGGTGGCGATCCCCGCGCGGCGGCACGATCCACACGTCCTGGATCGCGCGGCCTTCCAGCACCCAGCCGAAATGCCATTCGCCCGGTCGGCGACGCTCCGTGCCGTCCGGCAGGAACTCCGTGTAGTCGATGGTCCAGGCGCCGATCAGCCAGCCATACAGGTCCATCTTCCCGGCGCGGTCCGGGGACGGGCCGTCCGCCAGCATCGGCTGCAACGCGTGCATCTGCCCCTCCGCTCAAGCGGACTCGGTATGCGCCTCGACCCGGTAGCCGTCCGGATCGACGACGAATGCGGCGTAGTAGGTGGCTCCGTAGTCCGGTCGCAGGCCCGGCGCCCCGTTGTCGCGTCCGCCCTGGGCCATGCCCGCGGCGTGGAACGCATCCACCGCGGCGCGGGACGGCGCGCGAAAGCAGACATGCAGGCCGGAGGCGTCGTCCGGCGGAACCGGCCGCGCGGCCGTCATCACCCAGAGCGCGGCGTCGGTGTCGCCATAGCCCAGCGCATCCGCCCCTGCGTGCAGGCAGCGGTAGCCGAGCGGGGCGAGGGCGGCGTCGTAGAAGCGCTTCGCTTTCGAGAGGTCGGCCACGCCGATCGAGATGTGGTCCAGCATCGAGGAGTCCTCCTTCTGTTGCGGGGCCGGCGATCCCAGATGAGGATCCGGGGCGTCCAACCCCCTTGATGGTTAGGCAGGAGGATCATGCGAGGACATGCTCGACGAGTCAACCAGCAAAAGGGTTAGATCGGCTGGCGCGATGGAGCGGCGGCCGGCAGGGGTCGGATGACGGGCACGAGTTGCGCGAATGGCCGGGAGCGAGTCCCATCGGGGCATTCCGCCGTGAGGATTGCCGTCCGCCGATGACCCGCCGCCCGCCCCTCCCGACGCCGCCCGCTTTGCCTGCGGCGCGCATCGAGCTCTGCCTCGACTACGTGAACACGCGGTTCTGGCGTGGCAGCGACGCGCCGGAGGAGACCCTGGCGGCGCCGCAGGACCTGCTCGCCTGGATCGGGGAGACGGCGCGCGTGCCCGCCGCGGTGCTCGCGGCCGCACCGGATGCCGCGGCGCTGCTGCCGCCGGCGATCGGTCTGCGCGAAACCATCCACCGCCTGTTCGACGCGCTGGCGGCCGACCTACAAGTGGCCGAGGCCGATCTCGCCGCGCTGAACGCCGCGCTGGCGGCGGCACCCTCGCGTGCGTCGCTGGTGCCGGACGGCGCCGGGTTCGGCTGGGCGCTGCGCATGGACGAGGTCACGCTGCCGGTGCTGCTCGCCCCGGTGCTGTGGTCGGCCGGCGACCTGCTCGCCTCGGCCGCGCAGCACCGCATCCGCCGCTGCGCGAACGAGAAATGCCGCTGGCTCTTCCTCGATCGCAGCAAGGCGGGCACGCGGCGCTGGTGCGACATGGCGGCCTGCGGCAACCGCGCCAAGGCGCAGCGCCATTATGCGCGGAGCAAGGGAGGCTGAGCCCGACGCCCCCCGTCAGCCCCCCGTCAGCCCCCCGTCAGCGACCACGAGCGGCTAGGTCACGGGCCGCCCCAGAATGCCGGCGCGGGCGGCTGGATCGTGCCGCCGTCGAAGCGCAGCCCCGGCGCGCGGTCCGACGCCAGCGCGGTCGGCCCGTCGAGCGCGACGAAATCGGCCTGCGGCGCGAGGAGCATCGCCGGGGCAGTGCCCAGCGAGGTGCCGATCGTGTCGCCCAGCATGATCCCGAACCCGCGCTGCCGCGCCTCGGCTGCCAGCGCGAGAGCCGCCGTCAGCCCGCCGACCTTGTCGAGCTTGACGGCGACGACCTGGTAGCGCCCCTGCAGCCGGTCGAGGTCCGCCACCGTCCGGCACGATTCGTCCGCACAGAGCGGGACCGAGTGCTCCATCTCTCCCAGCGCCGCATCGGCTTCGACGGGCAAGGGCTGCTCGATCAGCTCGATCCGCAGGTCGCGTGCGGCGCCGAGGATTTCGCGCAGCTGCGCCGGCGTCCAGGCCTCGTTGGCATCCACGATCAGGCGGGCGGCGGGTGCGGCCTGCCGGACCGCCTGGATCCGCTCGAGGTCCTCCGCGCCGCCGATCGCCAGGCGGATCGAGGGGCGGGTGCGGTGTGCGGCGGCCAGCTCCGCCATGGCCGATGGCTCATCGAGGTGCAGGGTCAGAGCCGTTTCCACCGGCGTCGGCTCGCCCAGTCCCGCCAGGTCCGCGACGCTGCAATAGGCGCGGTTCGCCTCGATGGCCCAGAACGCGCAATCGAGGGCGTTGCGGGCCGCACCGGGCGGCAGGGCACGTTGCAGCGCCTCGCGATCGAGGCCGGAGGGGACCGCGCTCTTCACCCCCTCGAGGGCAGCGACGACGCTCTCGATGCTCTCCCCGAAGCGCGGCAGCGGCACGCCCTCCCCCCGGCCGCGCGAATCGCCGTCCGAGAGTTCGGCCACGACGGTATCGACCGCGTGGATGACGCCCTGCGGCGTGGCGAGGGGCCGCGCCAACGGCCAGGCGCGGCGGGTGACGGTGAGTCGTTGTGGATGTGGCGCCATGGTCGTCCCGGCCCTCTCGGCGATGCGGATCGGCCGATCCTACACGAGCGCTTCGCCAAGGTGAGACGCTGCCCCGCCGATCGGCGTCATCCGCCCGAACGACGCGCCAGCGCCTGCAGACAGATCGCCTCGAACTGCCGCGCGACGCGTGCCCAGGAGAACCGTTCCTCCATCAGCGCCCGTGCGGCGGACGCGATGCGTGCCCCCCGCGTGGGGTCGTCGAGCAGCGAGAGGATCGCGTCCGCGAAGGCCTCGGCCGAATCGGCGCGGAGGAAGTGCTCCCCATCGGTCACGTCCAGCCCCTCGATCCCCAGCGAGGTGGACACGACCGGCCGCCCCATCGCCATGGCCTCGAACGCCTTGATCCGCGTGCCGCTGCCGACCCAGAGCGGGATCACGTAGACATCCGCGCGCGCGACATGGGGGCGGATGTCGTCCACGAACCCGGTCAGCTCCACCGCCAGCCCGCGCGCGCGCACCTTGTCGGACAGCGACGCCGGCGGGTTGCGGCCGATGATCACGGCCCGCAGCCGGGGCCGGCGCTGCAGCAGGCGCGGCCAGACCTCGTCGAGCAGGAAATGGATGCCCTCCACGTTCGCCGCCCAGCTCATGGTGGCGACGAACACCAGCGTGCCGCCGTCCGGATCGGGCGGGCTGCCGGGTGGCGCGGGCGCGAAGAAGTCGAGATCGACGCCGGTATCGATCTCCGCCACGTGCGGCAGGTCGTAGCGCGTGCGCAGCACCGAGGCGTCGCGCGTCGAGACGGCGATGACCGTGTCGTAGCGCCGCAGGGCGGCCTGCTCGAAGCGCCGCATCTTCCGGTGCTGCTCCGCCCAGATGAAGCGCCACCAGACGCGGGCGCGGGCGGCATGCCGCTCGAAGATCTCGGCTTCGACGTTGTGGGTGAACATGACGCGCGCGGGACCGCTCCGCGCGGCTGCGCCGGGCGGATCACCCGGGCCCGGCGGGGTGCTGGGCCGATCACCGGGAACGGGCGGCATCAGCACGTCCGCATGAGGGAAATCGGCGACGACCACCTCCGGCCGGTCCTGCACCAGCCGCGCGACGCAGGCGCGCCCCTCGGCGGAGCGGTCGGTCGCGGCCGCCACCGGCAGCGCGCTGCCCAGGGCGAGGACCCGGCGCAGGCGGGAGGGCGCCGCCTCCGGCCACGAGACGAACCGGTCGCAGGCCGCCTCGATCTCCGTCCGGTGCCGCGCCGCATCGGCGGGGGCCGGGGAGGCGAGCGTCACGTGGAAGGCGCCGCCGCGCAGGTGTCGCAGGATGTTGCCGGTGCGGATCTTGCCGCCCTGGTCCATCGGAAACAGGAAGCGGGGGCTGACGAACAGCAGCCGCGGCCGTTCAGCCATGGGCCGCGCCGCCGCCCGTCATTCCCCTCCCCGCAGCCTCGGACACGCGGGCCACCGTCTCACCAGCACAGGCCGTGATACGCGATGCCGGGATGGGATCGCAGGTCGGGCATTCCGGCGAGGTCGATCACGACATGGCCCGCCAGCGCCTCCAGCAGCGCGGGCCGGTCCTCCGGCGCGACGTGGCCCACCACGGCGATCCGGCTGCCGGACAGCGCGGCCTGGGGGCTGATGACCATCAGCCGCTCGAGATGCGGGATCTCGCGGTCGATATAGGCGCGGTTGGCACCCATCAGCCGCGCCACCTGCACGGACCGGTCGTAGATCCGCAGCTCGAACCCGCGCCCCAGCAGGCGTTCGGCCAGCAGGACGAAGGGCGATTCGCGCAGATCGTCGGTGCCCTGCTTGAAGGCGAGCCCGAACAGCGCGACCGGCTGCCGCCCATGCCGCGCCACCAGATCGAACACCCGCTCCACGATCGCCTGGTTGCCGGCCAGCACCTGACGCAGGAACGGCGCCGCCACGTTCCGCCGGTCGGCGAGCGAGAGGAAGGAGCGCACGTCCTTGGGCAGGCAGGACCCGCCGAAGGCGAAGCCGGGCCGCAGATAGGCAGGCGAGATGTTCAGCACCCGGTCCTCGCACAGCAGCCGGAACGCCTCCCGCGCATCGACGCCGTAGGCCGCCAGGATGCCGCCCGCCTCGTTGGCGAAGGCCAGCTTCACGGCGTGGAACACGTTGGAGATGTGCTTGACGCTCTCGGCCACGCGGTAGGACGTGACGTGCACCGGCGCGCCGATCGGGGAATAGAGCGCGCGCAGCTCGATCGCGTCGTCCCCCGGCGGGGCGCCGATCAGCGTGAAGGGCGGCTTGCGGAAATCCTGCACCGCGGATCCCTCGCGCAGGAATTCCGGGTTGGCGTAGTAGGCGAGGCCCTCGCCCAGCCGGCGTCCGGACTCGCGCTCCAGGATCGGGATCACCCGCTCCTCCGCCGTGCCGGGCGGGACGGTCGAGCGCATCACCACCGTATGGGGTGTGTCCTTTGCACGGATGGCGCGGCCGATCGCCGCGGCAACCGCCTCCACCGCCCCCAGCGCCACCCCGCCATCCGGTCCACTCGGCGTTCCCACCGCGATGACGGAGAGGTCGGAGCGCGCGATCGCCGCCGCCGTGTCCCCGGTCGCGGTGAGCCGCCCCTGCCGGACGGCCTCGGCGATCAGCCCGTCGATCCGGTCCTCGACGATCGGGGATCGGCCGGCGGCGAGCATCGCCACCTTCTCCGGCACGATGTCGACCGCGACCAGCTCATGCCCCAGCTCCGCCAGGCACCCGCAGGTGACCACGCCGACATACCCGATCCCGAAGACCGACAGGCGCATCGGCGGTGGCTACTCCGTGGCGGATTTGGGCGCCGCACCGCCGGAGCCGCCGGAAGCGGACGTGCCGGCCGGCGTGTCGGTCCCGGCGGGCTTCCCGGTGGCGTCCGCGGGCTTCCCCGCCGCCTCCGCGGCAGCCGGCTTCCCGGCGGGTGCCTGGGTCGCGGTGTCGGCGGGCTTGGTCGCCGCCTTGTCCGCCGGCGCATGCGCCTGGATCGCCCCGGCGGGCGGCTGCGCCTTCTGGATCGCGCCGGTCATCGGGATGAAGAACACGCCCACGTCGCGGCGGGAGTGGATCTTGCCCTCCTCGTCCTTGGTGTAGACGTAGAGGACCTGGCCGCGCTTGAAGGGCTGGCCGATGGGGATGATCATCCGGCCGTTCGGCTTGAGCTGCTTGAACAGGTCGGGCGGGGCGAAGGTCGCGGCGCAGGTGACGATGATGATGTCGAACCCGCCCTGCACCTCCGGCCAGCCGTAATAGCCGTCGCCCACGCGGGTGTGCACGTTGTCATAGCCCAGCGGCGCGAAGATCTTCGCCACGGCGCGGCCCAGCGGCTCGATGATCTCGATCGAATACGCCTGCTTGACGATCCGCGACAGGAGCGAGCTCTGGAAGCCGCTGCCGGTGCCGATCTCCAGCGTGACGTCGTCCTTCTTCGGCCTACAGATCTGCGTCATGTAGGCCTGCCCGAGATAGTCGGACAACGCGGATCCGTAGCCCAGCGCCCAGGGCTTGGGGTCGGCTTCGTAGGCCTCCCCCGGCGTCGCACGGTGCTCGCTGTAGAGGTAGTGGAAATACTCCCGCGGCACCGCCTCGAACGCGGCCATCACCGCGGGATCGGCCGAACCGAGACGCTCCTTCAGGTAGCTCTCGATCCGCTTCATCGCGGCCGGCTTGCGCTTCTGGATCGCGTCGAACTGCGCGTCGGTCAGGCTGACCGGACGGCCCGACTCCTGCATCGCCTTCTCGTAGGCCGCCTTGGTCCAGGGCGTCGCCGCGGCGGCGGCGGGCCGGACCAGGGCGGTCGCGGCGGCGGCGGAGATCAATCCGCGGCGGGTGATCGGGCCGAGTTGTGCTGCCACGCGGTACGCTTCCTTGCTGCCGGGAACGAAATCAGGGCGATGCCATACAGCACCGCCGCACATAACAGAACCCTGCCGAATCCCGCTTCCCGCGCGATCAGGTTGGCGAGTGGCGTCGCCACCACGGAGAACGCGCCGTTCAATCCCCAGGCCCAGGGCAGGAACCCGCCATTCCCGGTCTGCGACAGTCCCAGCGGGAAGGGCAGGCCCAGCGCGACGGACACGGGGGCCAGCACGGCGAGCACCAGCGCGGCGCGCGCGATCCAGGACCAGGACAGCGTCGCCAGGATCAGGGGTTGCAGGAAGAGCCCCACCGCCACGCACCAGGCCAGCACGACGAAGGCGACCACCACCAGCGCCCGCCCGGGCGCGTGCCGCATCCGTTCGGCCAGCAGGCTGCCGCAGCCGGAGGCGACGAGCATGCCGGTGAGCACGAGGGCGAAGCCGCTGGTGCGGTCGTTCAGCCAGAGGCTCGCCTGCTCGATCAGGAAGATCTCGAGAAACAGGAAGCCCAGGCCCAGGGCCGGGAAGTACAGCACCGCACGCAGCAGCGGCGCTCCCCCCGATCCCCTCAGCCGGCCGGGCGCGGCGAGCGGCACCAGCAGCACCAGCACCGCGAGCACCACCGCCTGGGCGAGCACCGCGAGGTTCACCAGCGCGCCCACCTCCTGCTGCGGCAGGATCTCGAGCCGCTTCAGGATCAGCCCCAGCTGGTCGAGCCGCAGGATCGCGTAGAAGAACGGCCGGTCGAGCGTGACGGGCGAGAGGTTGAACGCGTCCCGCGAGGCGGTGGGCGTGCCGCGCAACACGGCCTCCGCCTCGTCGGCGATGGCGTCGGCGGGGCCGTCCGACTCGACCTGTCCCTTGGCGAAGGAGACGGCGGGCAGGTCGTTGTAGATGTCATTCCGCGCGGCGCGCACGTCCATGCCCGGATACCAGGACACGTCGAAGGAGCGGTCGTCGCACCAATGCTTCAGGGCGGCGATCCGTTCGGCGGTCCAGGGCGTGGGGGAGAGCAGGATGCGCACGCTCCAGGCGGAGCGGTAGACGACCGTATGCGCCGCGGGATCGGCGACGCCGGCGGCCAGCAAGGCGGAGCGCGCCGTGGCCAGCATGCGCAGCGCGTAGACCGGGAAGTCGCGGATCGAGACCGGGATCGAGACCAGCCCGCCGGGGGTCAAGGCCCGCAGATAGGTCGAGAGTGCCTCCACGCTGAACGCGGCGACATTGGCCTCGGCCTGGTCGAGGAAGTCGGCCGAGAGGTCGACCAGGTCGTAGCGGCCGGTTTCGGCGGCGGCGATCGGGCTCTCGGCCGTGACGGTGACGCGCGGGTCGGCCCCGAACCCCGGCGACGGGCCGAACCCGTGGCGCAGCGCTCCGGCCAGTACCGGTTCGGGCTCCAGCACGGTGACGTGGCTGGCGCCGAGGGCCAGTGCCTCCTGCACGCGGAACCCACCGGACCCGCCGCCCAGCAGCACGCTGGGATGCCCGAGCAGGGTGTAGGGAAGGCCGGCGAGGGTTGCCTGGGCGTAGCCGGCGTCGACCGGCCCCGGCTTGGGCAGCGCGGCGATCCGGTTGCCGTCGCGGTAGAGGCCGAAGGTCTGGGGCGGCCCCTCGATCCCCATCATCCCGGCATTGTTGGAGATGTCGGTGTCGACGCGTTCGGTGAAGTCGTCGAGCAGCGCGTAGTCGCCCCGCGGGGAGAGGCGTTCGGCCGTCACCTTGGCGTCCGGCGTATGCAGCGGCGCGTAGATCGCCTTGAAGTCGTTGAACGCGGCCTGGTCGTCGAGCAGCAGCACCGCCTCGGCCGCGACGAGGGCGAGCAGGGCGGCGGCGCTCGCGCGCCAGCGGAAGCGCGGCACGAAGACCGCGGCGAGCGCGAGCGGCACCAGCAGCAGCGGCACGAGCTGGAAGGCGTGCACCGCGAACATGGCGGCGAGCACGAGCGCCGCCCCGGCACCCGCGCCGGCGAGGTCGGCGGCGTAGACGATGCCGATGCGCTCCGCCTGCAGCACGAAGCAGAGCGAGATGAAGCAGCCGGCGAGGAAGAAGAACGGCAGCAGCGCGGCGTAGTAGCCGGCGATGTTCCACAGCTGCGGCTCCCACGTCGCGGGGTTCTGGAGCTGCAGCGGGTTGAATGGATTGGTGGTGGTGAAGTGGTAGCCGGCGGCGGCGCTGAGGACGAGCAGCGCGGGCAGGATCGCGAGCAGCCGCGCGCCGTTGCGGGCGAAGGCATCGCGGGCCAGCGCCAGCACGACGCCGCTGAGCGCGAAGCCGACCATGACGATGGAGATGACCCAGTAGCCGTATTCCGACCACTTCGCGACGGCGAAGTAGCGGGTCAGCGCGGTCTCGTATCCCACTGCGGCCAGTGAGACGAGGAAGAGCGGCAGGAGATTCATGGGATCAGCCGCGACCCGGCGGGCGCACGTCACACCCCCGTCCCTTCCCTGCACCGCGAGAAGGGAGGGGGATCTGGCGTAAGTCGCCCCCTCTCCCCTTGCGGGAGAGGGATGGGGTGGGGGGGTCAGCGGGGCGAACGCACGGGCGCACGTCGCCCCCCCACCCCATCCCTCCCCCGCAAGGGGGGAGGGGGAACCGGGGCCGCCTCACGGCCAGATCCGGCGGCGCAGGAAAGAGGCCAGCAGCGCGTCGAAACGCGCCGGCTCGTCCACGAACAGGGCATGGCCGGCGGTGGTAAAAATCGCACTCTCCGTTCCGGGGCGGTTGCGCGCCAGGTTCTCGGCCTGGGCCGCCCAACGCGGGCGCACCACATACAGCACGGGACGGTCGGTGGCATACACCGCCTCGCGCCAGTAGGTGCGCGGCAGGGGGTAGGACCGCAGGAGCCGCGCCGCCGCCTGTGGCGTGCGCAGCGAGGCGCGGGTCAGTTGCTCGACATACGCCTCCCCCGGCGGCCGGAGGAACAGGCCTTGGACGAAGCGGCGCATCGCCTCGGGATAGGGCAGCCGCGGGGCGGGGTGGCGCGGCGGCGGCAATGGCGTGGGCGGGGGCTCCTCTCCCACGGAATTGTCCACCAGCACGAGCCCGGCGAGCAGCCCGTCGCCATGCGTGTGCACATAGGCGAGCGTATCCAGCACGCCCAGCGACCAGGCGACCACGACGACCGGCACCGGGGTCAGGTTGGCGATCAGTTCGGCGATGTCCTGCGCCCGCCGGTTCGGCTCATACCCACGCGGCGGGGCCTCGGACTCGCCCTGCCCGCGCGGATCGAAGGCGATCACGTGATAGGTCCGGCCGAAGGTGCGGAGCTGCTCCGCCCAGATCCAGGCCGGCATGGTCCAGCCCGGGATGAAGACCAGCGTATGGCCGGTGGGCGGGCCGGCCTCGAGGTAGTGCAGCCGCGCACCGTCGCTGGTGATGAAGAATCGGTCGTAGACGGGGAAGCGGTCGGGCGCGGGGGCCGCCCGTGCGCCGGCGGCCAGCACCAGGGCCAGCAGCGGAAGCATGAACCCGACTCGCAGCCAGCGCCTTCGCATGGCACGCAGATGAGGAACCCGGCCCGCGTCGTGTCAATCACGAATACGCCACGACCGACCGGTTCTCACCCGCGGCCCGCTCGCGGCCGAACCTCGCCGCGGCCCGCGCGGCAGCGGCGTCCGGGTTCATCGGTTGTTCACACTTGCAGCGAAGGATGGGTCCGGGACCGGCCTGTGCCGGCGGGAGCCTCGTGTGGTCGACGGAACGGGTTCGGTGCGACGCCTTCTGGTCGTGGATGACGAGCGCATCCAGCGGCTGATCGTCGCCCGCGCGGTGGAGGCGCTGGGGTTCCAGACCGATGCCGCCGCCACGCTGCAGGAAGCCGCCGACCACCTCGTCCGGCAGCGCTACGACGCCGTCGTGCTCGACCTCTCGCTGGGGGAGGCGGAGGGGATCAGCCTGCTGCAGGGGCTGCGGGATGCCGGGGGCGACCCGCTGGTGATCTTCATCTCCCGCCTCGATTCCCGGGTGCGCATCGCCGCCATGCGGCTGGCCGCGGCCTTCGGACTGCGCGTCGCGGGCGCGCTCGAGAAGCCGGTCGCGCCGGCGGCGCTGCGGGCGCTGCTGCGGACCCCGCCGCCGCGCCACGCCGACCGGGACAGCACCATGACCCTGGCGCCGACGGCGGAGGACCTGGCCGGCGCGCTCGACCGGGGGGAGCTGTGTGCCGAGTTCCAGCCCAAGGTGGCGCTGCCCGACGGACGGGTGGTGGGGGTGGAGGCGCTGGCCCGCTGGAAGCGGCTGGGCGCCGCCGCGGTCCCGCCCGACGTCTTCATCCCGATCGCCGAACAGAACGGATTGATCGAGGCGCTGACGGCGCAGATCCTGCAGCACGCGCTGGGGGCCTGCCGACGCTGGCGGCCCGGCAACCCGGCCTGTTCGGTCGCCGTCAACATCTCCCCGCTGGTGCTGACCAACGCCAACCTGCCGGAATACATCGACAGGCTGCTGCAGGAGGCGCATCTCGGACCCGGCGCGCTGGTCGCCGAAATCACCGAAAGTTCCGTGATCGCCAACCCGCTGATCGCGGCCGAAGTGCTGACCCGGCTGCGCATCAAGGGCGTGAGCCTGTCGATCGACGATTTCGGCACCGGCCATTCCTCCCTGCTCACGCTCCTGCGCCTGCCCTTCTCGGAGCTGAAGATCGACCGGTCCTTCATCTCGACCTGCGATACCGACCCCGAGGCGTGGAAGATCGTGCGCGCCACGATCTCCATGGCGCGGGAACTCGGCCTGACGGTGGTGGCGGAGGGCATCGAGACGGAGGAGGTCGCGGCCAAGCTGCGCCATGCGGGCTGCGACATCGGCCAGGGCTGGTATTTCGGCCGCCCGATGCCGGAGGATGCGCTGGCCGCCTGGATGGCGGCGCGGCTCGTTCCGGCGGCCTGACGCAGGGAGACCGCCCGCCATGGTCCCCGTCGCACCGGATGCGCTGCTCGCCGGTCTCGGCCTGGCGGCGCTCACGGCCGCGCTGCCGTTGCTGGTCGGATTGTTCGTCGCCCTGCACCAGGTGCGACGCCTGCGGGCGCGGCTGGACGCGGCGATGGCGGCGACGGGCCAGGGTGTTCTCCTGGTCGACGTCCCGGCCGATCGGATCGTTTGGAACCGGTCCGCCGCGCAGGTGCTGGATCTGCCGCCTGCCCTGCTCCGGCGGCCAGCCACGGTGGCCGGATGGCGCCGCTGGCATCAGGCGACGCGGGGATTGCCGCCTCCGGTCGCGGCGCTGCTGCAGCCCGAGACGCCGATCGCGCCAGCCTGCCTCTCCCGGCCGGACGGCACGGTCTACGCCTTCGCCGCCGAACGCCGGCAGGACGGGATCGTGGCGGCGACGCTGACCGACGTCACGCCGTTGCGGGCCGCCGAACGGGCGCTGGCGGAGGCGCAGCGCGCGGCCGAAGCGGCGGAGAAGCGGCGCGCCGGATTCTTCGCCGTCATGAGCCACGAGATGCGCACGCCGCTGAACGGCATCCTGGGGATGACCGGCCTGATGCTGGACATGCAGCCGGCGCCGGAGGAGCGGCACTACCTGGAGCTGGTGCGCAAGTCGGGCGACCAGTTGCTGGAGCTGATCACCGACCTCCTGGATTTCTGCCGGCTCGATGCGGGCCGGCTGGAGCGCGACGACGCGGTCTTCGAGCTGCCCCGACGGATCGCCGACTCGGTCGCGTTGCTGGAGCGACAGGCGGATGCGAAGGGGCTGACCCTGACCTGCAGCCTGGCCGAGGACCTGCCGCGCTGGGTCGTTGCCGATCCCGGGCGGCTGCGGCAGGTGCTGCTGCACCTGATCGGCAATGCGGTGAAGTTCACGGAACGGGGTGAGGTGACCGTGACCGCTCGGGTCGCCTCCCGGTCGGGGGAGACGGCGCGGATCGCCATCACCGTGCGCGACACCGGCATCGGGATCGCCCCGTCCGTGCAGGCGCGCCTGTTCCAGCCGTTCAGCCAGGCGGACGGGTCCATGTCGCGCCGGTTCGGCGGCACGGGGCTGGGGCTTGCGATCTGCCGGGGGCTGGCCGGGCACATGGGCGGCACGCTGACCGCCACGAGCACGCCGCAGGAGGGAAGCGTGTTCCGCCTGTGCCTGCCGTGCCGGACGGTGGAGACGCCGCCGCGGAATGCCGACGCGGAGGAGACGCCAGGAATCGCCCGCAGGCTGCGGGTGCTGCTCGCGGAGGACAACGACACCAACCGGCTGGTCGCGGTCCGGGTCCTCGAGCGGCTGGGCCACCGCGTGGACGCGGTGGGGGATGGCGCGGAGGCGGTGCGCGCGCTGGGGGCGGCGGAATACGAGCTCGTGCTGATGGATGTGATGATGCCGGTCATGGACGGGCTGGCGGCGAGCCGCGCGATCCGCGCGATGCCGGCACCGCGCGGTCGCACGCCGATCGTGGGGCTGACCGCGAATGCGCAGCCCGAGGACGAGAAGGCCTGCCGGGCCGCCGGGATGGACGGGTTCGTCGCCAAGCCGTTCACGGCGGACCGGCTCGCGGCGGCGATCACGCGGGCGGTTCCGCCGCCACCATCCGCCGGGGACGCCGGTGTGCCGGGGGCGAGCACGGGTCCGCTGCTCGATTCGGAGTTCCTGGCGCGGCTCGCCGCGGATATCGGGACCGACGGTGCGTTGGAGGCGATCGCGCTGTTCCGGGAGGACGGTCCGGCGCGAATCGCGCAGATCCGTGGCGTGGAGGAGGATCCGAGCCTGCTGCGGCGCGAGGCGCATGCGCTTGCGGGGGCGGCGCGGAATTTGGGGCTGGTCGCGCTGGGCCGCGCCGCGGGGGCGATGCAGCGCACCGCCGAACGGGCGCGGCCGGACGCGGTGCAGATCGAGGCCCTGGCGGGGTTGGTGGCGCAGAGCCTGACGGCGCTGACGGCCTGGGAGACGGAGGTGCGCGGGACGGTGGCGGGATAGGGGGTGCGTGGGTGGCGGGTCGCGGCGGCGGGGGTTGCCCGTGTCATGGCCGCGCTTGTCGCGGCCATCCACGCCTTACGGTGCCGCATGACGTCGTGGATGGCCGGCCTGCGCCGGCCATCCACGAGGGCCCGCGCCGGTCATGACACGAGGGGCGTGACGCGCGTGCGGCTCAGCCCACCGCTTCGAGCACCGCGTCGCAGACCCGCGCGACGTCGACATCGGTGAGGTCCGGGTGGATCGGCAATGCCAGGATGCGGGTCGCGAGGTCCTCGGCCACCGGCAGCGCGGCGCCGTCATGGCTGCCGGCGTAGGCGGGCTGCTTGTGCAGCGGGCGCGGGTAGTAGATCGCGGTCGGCACGCCGCGGCTCTTCAGCACCGCCTGGACGTGGTCGCGCGCCGCCCCGTCGCGCACCAGGATGGCGTAGATCGCCCAGGCACTCGTGCTGTCCGGCACCCGCACCGGCGTCTGTACCGCATTGCCCAGGCGCGAGTCGTAGACCTGCGCGATGCGCTCGCGGGCGGCGAGTTCCGCGGGGAAGACCGTCAGCTTGGACAGCAGTACCGCCGCCTGCAGCGAGTCGAGCCGGCCGTTCATGCCGGTGCGCAGCACCTCGTAGCGGGTCGTGCCCTCACCATGCGTGCGCAGGCTGCGATACAGCGCCGCGAGTTCGTCGCTGTCGGTGAACATCGCGCCACCGTCGCCATACGCGCCCAGCGGCTTGGACGGGAAGAAGGAGGTCGCGGTCGCCTCGGCCTGGGTGCCCAGCGGCCTGCCGTGCAGCGTGGCGCCGAAGCTCTGTGCCAGGTCGTCCAGCGTGAACAGGTCGTGCCGCGCGGCGATCGCCCGCAGCGCCGGCCAGTCGGCGGGCTGGCCGAACAGGTCGACGCCGATCAGCGCGCGCGGGCGCAGCCGGCCCTCCGCCTTCACCGCCTCGATCCGCGCCTCGAGATGGGCGGGGTCGATCTGGAAGGTACGCGGGTCGACGTCGACGAAGACCGGCGTGGCACCCAGGACCAGCGGCACCTCGGCGGTGGCGGTGTAGGTGAACGCGGGCAGGAACACGGCGTCCCCCGGCACGATGCCGGCGCCCATCAGCGCGATCTGGATCGCATCGGTGCCGGAGCTGACGCCGATGCAATGCTTCGCGCCGCAGAAGCGGGCGAGTTCCTGCTCGAGCTCCGTCACCTCGGGCCCGAGGATGAACTGGCAATGGCCCAGCACCGTGTCGAGCCGGCGGCGCAGGTCGGCGGCGATGCGCGCCTGCTGCGCCTTCAGATCGAGGAACGGGATCGGCTGGGGAGCGGTATCGGTCATCATGTCCCTCGTGGGCGGGGTCGAACTGGGCGTGAGTGGCAGCGAGGCCGAGGCAGGCGGGGGCGCGGCGTGAGACGCCGCATCGCCGCCGATCGCCTCAAGCGCGGACCTCGCCGACGCTGCCGTCGGCGTTGTGCTCGAATTCCGGGATCAGCCGGGAGAGCAGCGCGAGCGCCTGGCGCGACTGGCCGTTGCGGCAGGCGCTGGCGATCTCGTCGATGGCGCGGCCGACGATCGCCGGGTCGGCGGTGCGCGGCATCGCCATCAGCAGCCCGGCATACCCGGTCGGCACCGGCGGCTCCTTGCCGTGGAACAGTTCCTCGAACAGCTTCTCGCCGGGGCGCAGGCCGGTGAAGCGGATCTCCACGTCGACGTCCGGATGCAGGCCGGCGAGCCGGATCATCTGCCGCGCGAGGTCGACGATCTTCACCGGCTCCCCCATGTCCAGCACGAAGATGCCGCCGTCGAGGCCGGAGGGCAGGGTCACGTCGCCCACCCCCAGCACGCTCGCCTGCAGCACGAGGGAGACCGCCTCCCGTACCGTCATGAAGTAGCGGCGCATGTCCGGATGCGTGACGGTCAGCGGCCCGCCGCGGGCGAGCTGGCGCTGGAACAGCGGCACCACGGAGCCGGTGCTGCCGAGGACGTTGCCGAAGCGCACGGTGACGCAGCGCATCGCGCCGCTCTGGGCGGGCCGGCCGCCGCCGCCGCGCGCCGCGAGGTCGAGCGCCTGGCAGTACATCTCGGCCAGCCGTTTCGACGCGCCCATTACGGAGGTCGGGTTCACCGCCTTGTCGGTGGAGATCAGCACCATCGCCAGCGTGCCCACCGCGCGGGCGGCGTCGGCCACGTGGCGCGTGCCGACCACGTTCGTCATCAGGCCTTCGAGCGGGTTCGCCTCCACCATCGGCACGTGCTTCAGCGCCGCGGCGTGGAAGACCAGTTCCGGGCGGAACACCTCGAACACCGCGCGCACCCGCGCCTCGTCGCGGATGTCGACCAGCATGGCCTGGCGCGGGACCGCGGGGTGGCTCTCGGCAAGCTCGAGGTCGATCTGCCACAGCGCGTATTCGCCGTTGTCGGCCAGCATGAGCGCGGCCGGGCCGAAGGCGGCGACCTGGCGGGCGAGTTCGCTGCCGATCGTGCCGCCGGCGCCGGTGACGACCACCCGCCGGCCCTGGATGAGCCGCGCCATGCCGTCCCGGTCGAGCGGCACCTGCGCGCGGTTCAGCAGGTCCTCGATTGCGACGGGCTTGAGTTCGAGCGGCCGGCTGCGGCCGGCAGGCAGTGCTGGATCCAGCGTGGTGGGGCGGGGCGCGCGGCGCAGGCTGAGGCCGAAGCGCTCCGCCTGCTCCATCACCGAGGCGAGCGCGTTGCCCGACAGGTCGGGGGTCGCGATCACCAGCGTGTCCGGCAGCCGCTCCTCCTGCTGGAGGCGGGCGAGCACGGCCGGCAGGTCGCCGATCGCGCCCAGGATCGTGTGGCCCTGGATGCGGCGGCCGACCTGGCGGGGGCTGAGCGCGAGCAGGCCCTCCACGTGGAAGGAGGGGCGGCGCCCGCCGGAGCGGCCGTTCTGGGCGAGGGCGCGGAGGAACAGGTCGGCGTCCTCCCCCTCCCCCACCAGTAGCACCGAGGTGACCTGGCCCTCGTTCGGCCGCAGCCCGGCGCGGATCAGCATCTGGCGGTATGCGACGCGCGGCGCGCCCAGCAGGACGAGCAGCGAGAGCGCGTGGATCAGCGGGAAGGTCGGGTTGGGCGACGCGCCGCCGGCCACCGCGCCCAGCAGGGCGAACAGCGCGGCGGCGACCGCGCTGCTGGCCGCCACGGTGAGCAGGTCGCCGATGCCGGCGAAGCGCCAGTATTGCTGGGACAGGCGGAAGGGCAGGCCGGCGATCAGCAGGCATGCGGCACCGGCCGGGATCATCCAGGCCGGATGGAGGATCGGGGCCGTCGGATCGGCGATCCAGCGCGCCACCGGAACCGCGGCTGCGGCGAGCAGGCCGTCCAGGGCGACGTTGACGCCAATGCGGATCAGCGAGCGCGTCGCGGGCATGGGCGCCCTATAGCCCACGCCGGGGGGCAGGCATACCCTCCGGCCGATCATGTTCTGTGACCGCGAGTAACGGCTTGTGCGGCGGCGCCGGGTATGAAGATACTGCGCGCGCACGCCAGCGGCTGGGGTCCCTGCCCAGCCGGACGGGACGCGCCGCAGACGTGGCCTGACGTCCGGAAGCACAAGAACGGCCACCCGTGCGGGTCGGCCGACAGGGAGATTCGTCGATGAAGAACCACGTCACGCGCCCCGGCGCGGGGAAGAGCAGCGTTGCGCGCCCTGGCGCGGGCGCGACGCCTGCTGCGCCGTCGGCCGCAGAGAGCCTCCACGCGCAGGGCTCACCTCAGGACGGGACGCGCCGCCCCGGCCTGACCCGGCGCCGCGCCCTCGCCGCCGCTGCCGGGGCCGCCGCCCTGCCGCTGGTCCATATCCGCTCCGCCGGCGCCGCCGGGAAGCTCAGCCTCGCGCTGTGGGATCACTGGGTGCCGGGCGGCAATGCCGCCATGAAGAAGCTGGTCGACGCCTGGGCGGAGAAGAACAAGGTCGACGTGCAGCTCGACTTCCTCACCGCCATCGGATTCAAGATCAACATCACCATGTCGGCCGAGGCGCAGGCCCGCACCGGGCACGACGTCTACGCCTTCGACATGTGGACGGTGCACGAGTTCGCCGACAAGCTCGATCCGGTGGACGACGTGGTCGGCAAGCTGTCGGCCAAGTACGGCAAGGTCTCCAAGGCCGTGGAGTATCTGGGCAAGGTCGACGGCCACTGGATGGCGGTGCCGGTCGGCTGGGGCTCCTCCCCGCTGTCGGCCTGCGCGCGGATCAGCATGTTCCAGAAATACGGCAACGTGGACGTGCGGAAGTGGTATCCGGACCACGAGTCGAACCCGCAGGCCGCGGCCGACTGGACCTATGACACGCAGCTCCGCATCGCCGAGGCCGCCGCGAAGGATGGGCATCCGTTCGGGCTGGGCACCGGCACGACGACCGACTCCTGCCAGACCTGGGGTGCGATCTTCGGCGCGTTCGGCGCGGACCTGATCGACGCCAAGGGCAACGTCACCGTCGACTCGGAGAACGTGCGCAAGGCGTTGGAATACGGGCAGAAGCTGGTGAAGTACCTGTCCCCCGACACGGTCAGCTTCGACGATGCCTCCAACAACCGCGCGCTGATCTCCGGCAAGGCGGCGATGATCTGGAACCCGCCCTCCGGCTGGGCGGTCGCCAAGCGCGACGCCCCCAAGATCGCCGAGGATTGCTGGACCTTCCCCAATCCCAAGGGGCCGAAGGGCCGGCTGGTGCCGCTGCGGCCGTATTTCTGGGGCATCTGGCAGTTCGCGCAGAACAAGAGCGCGGCCAAGGAGCTGATCACCTGGCTGTCGGAGCGCGAGCAGGTCGAGGTGCTGGAGCAGGCGGTGGTCGGCTACGACATCCCGCCCTTCCTCTCGATGTCCGACCTGAAGGTCTGGAGCGAGGTGGAGCCGCCCAAGGGCACGGTCTACAACTACCCGATCCGGCCCTGGCACGACGCGGAATACTACATCACCGGCTCCTCCGCCCCGCCGGAGATCGCGGTGCAGATGTGGAACCGCGGCACCATCCCGACCATGGTCGCGAAGCTGGTCGCCGGCCAGAGCATCGACCAGTCGATCGCCTGGGCGAAGGACGAGCTGGCCGGCTTCATCCGTTAGGAGGTCCGGCGCTGCCGGGAGGGAGCTTCCTTCCCGGCGGCTCTCCGCGGGGCGGCACCAGCCCCAGGGCGGCAAGGCCGGTCGCACCCTCTGTGGCTCGCCCTTCCTCGCCTCAACTCTGTGCTGAATCAAAGCTCGTCCGGCCAGCACGGACAAAGCGAGCGGACGCACCGCCGAGACTCGGGACGCCCCTCGCCCCACGTCTCCAAGGGTGACAGCGGCTCCCCCCCCCTCCACACGCCTCCCAACCTCCCAGACCATGGTCAGCACGCGGCGAAGGCGGCAGATTGCGCCCCCCGCGTCCCAGGACCCCGCATGACCGCTGCCGCCCTCCTCCACCACCTCGCCTTCGCGGCCGGACTCGCGCTGCTCTCCGCCGCCGTGGTCCGCCTCATGATCGCCGTGCGCGTGATGGACACGCCCGAGGCGCGCAAGGCGCACGACCGGCCCACCCCGAAGGGCGGCGGCGTGGGGATCCTGGTCGCCTTCCTGGTCGGCATCGGCCTCACCTACGCCTTCGCCGCCTACGCAAGGCTGCCCGAACCCTATTTCCAGGGCATGATCGCGGCCTCCGTCGCCATCGCCGTGGTCGCCTTCCTCGACGACCTGTTCAACTGGCCCTTCGTCGTGAAGCTCGCCGCCCAGGTGCTCGCGGCCCTGGTCGTCGTCGGCAGCGGCTTCTACGTCACCGACTACAACGTCCCCTATGTCGGCCCCCTCCTCGTCGGCCCGCTGGGCCCGCTCGCCACGCTCGTCTGGCTGCTGTTCGTCACCAACGCCATGAACTTCATCGACGGGCTGAACGGCCTCGCCTCGGGCGTCGCGTTCATCGCCTGCGGCTTCCTCGCGGGCATCGCAGCCACGCACGGAGGCTGGTTCGGCTACTTCGCGGCCCTGATGCTCGCGGCCGGCATCCTGGGGTTCCTGCCGTTCAACTTCCCCCGCGCCCGTATCTTCATGGGCGACGTCGGCAGCCAGTTCTGCGGCTTCATGCTGGCCGTGCTGGCGGTCGTGGCAAGCCGCTTCGACGCCATCGACCTGCCGCTCCTGCTGATGCCCATGCTGCTCGCCGGCGTGCTCTACGACGTCGCCTTCACGCTCGCCCGCCGGACCCTCGCCGGCCATCGCATCACCGAGGCGCATCGCGGGCATCTGTACCAGGTGGCCCAGAGGTCGGGCATGCCGGCGGTCGCGGTCACCCTGGTCCACTGGGGGTTCGCCGCCTATGGCGGCCTGTGCTGCCTCGTGTTCATCGCGACCCCGCCGGTCTGGAAGCCGCTCGTGCCGCTGCTCGTCCTGCCCCCGCAACTCGCCTGGACCGCCTGGGTGGCCGCGCGTGCGCGGCAGGCCGGGCTGCAGCGCTGGGGCTGAGCCCCCCGGCGCTGGTCGACCTCAACCCTCCGTTGCGCAAACACTTGGACGACACACGTTCCTCGCTTACCTTGGAACCCGAATGGTCGACCTCGTTCCCGCCCCAGCGACCCTGCCGCCCGATCAGCGCGTCTATGCGGTCGGCGACGTACACGGCTGCCTCGAGCGGCTGGTCGCCCTGCATGAGCTGATCGCCGACGATCTCGCCCAGCGTCCGGTCGCCGAGGCGACGCTCATCCACCTGGGCGACTACGTCGACCGCGGCCCCGAAAGCGCGCAGGTGATCGAGTGGCTGATCGCCAACCCGCCAGTCGCCGCCCATAGCGTGGTCAACCTGATGGGCAACCACGAACACCTCATGCTCAACGCGCTCGCGTCCGGGGAGGCGGAGGCCGCCGAGGTCTGGCTCGCCAATGGCGGGGCCGACTCGCTCATGAGCTGGGGCGTCCAGCGCAGCCTGGCGCAACGCGAATGGGCCGGCCGCATCCCGCGCGAGCACCTGCTGTTCCTGCGGGACCTCGCGACCCACGTGCAGATCGGTCCCTATCTGTTCGTCCATGCCGGCATCCGCCCCGGCGTGCCGCTGGAGCAGCAGACCCGGCACGACATGCTCTGGATGCGGGAGCCGTTCCTCTCCTCCAAGCAGGACCACGGGGTCGTGGTCGTGCACGGCCATACCCCCCGGCAGGAGCCGACGGTGCGTCCGAACCGGATCGGGATCGATACCGGCGCCGTCATGGGTGGCGTCCTCACCTGCCTCGTTCTCGAGAACGATCAGCTCGGTTTTCTGAGCACGTGATCCTTGCTTGCAACTCTCTTGCCGCCACGTTACGGCGAAGGCAATGAACCAGATCCCGATCGGCTCCGCGCAACAGCCTGACCAGCCCCACCCGGATCTGGCCGCGGCCGTCCGACGGCTCGCCCATGGCAGCGTGCTGGTGGTCGGCGACGTGATGCTCGACCGGTACACCTATGGCGCCGTGTCCCGGATCAGCCAGGAAGCGCCGGTTCCCATCCTGACGATCGAGCGGGAGGTCGCGCTGCCCGGCGGCGCCGGCAACGTGGTCCGCAATCTCACCGCCCTGGGGGCCGCAACCGCCTTCATCTCCGTCGTCGGCGACGACCAGGAAGGGTCGGATCTCACGGGCCTGGTCGGCGGCCAGCCGAACGTCGAGCCCTGGCTGCTGGTGCAGGGCGGCCGCACCACCACCGTGAAGACACGGCTGATCGCCGCCGGCCAGCAATTGCTGCGTACCGACCGGGAGGACACGGACCCGATCCACCCCAAGCTGGCCGACCGGCTGGTGCGCATCGCCGGCGACGCCATGGCGGCGACCTCGGTCACCGTGCTGTCCGACTACGGCAAGGGCGTTCTGGGTGCCGACCTCCCGGCCCGGTTCGTGGAGGCCGCGAAGCGCACCGGTCGCAGGCTGCTGGTCGATCCGCGCGGCGCCGATTTCGCCCGCTACGCCGGGGCCGACCTCGTCATGCCCAACCGACAGGAACTCGCGACCGCGACCGGGATGCCGATCGACAGTGAAGCCGCGATCGTCGCGGCGGCCGAGGAGCTGCGCCGCCGCCATGGCTTCGGCGCCGTGGTCGTGACCCGCGGCAATGACGGCATGACGCTGGTCGATGCCGGGGGCACGCAGCATTTCCCCGCCGAAGCCGCCGATGTCTACGACACGTCCGGCTGCGGCGACACGGCGCTCGCCACCCTCGCCGCCGCGCTCGCCGCGCAGGTCGAACTGCCGACCGCGGTGCGGCTCGCCAACCTCGCCGCGGGCGTGGTCGTGGGCAAGGTGGGCACCGCCGTGGCGCGGCAGGACGATCTGCTGGCCGCGCTCTCGCCGCAGCGGAGCGCGTTGCGCAAGATCGTCGGGCGGGACGAGGCGGTGGAACAGGTGGAGCGCTGGCGCCACAAGGGCTGGCGCGTCGGCCTGACCAACGGCTGCTTCGACCTGCTGCACCCTGGCCACGTGCACATGCTGGAAGAAGCGCGGGAACGGTGCGACCGGCTGGTGGTCGGGCTCAACGGCGACGCCTCGGCCGCACGCGCCAAGGGGCCGCCCTGCCCGATCCAGCCGGAAGCCGCCCGCGCCGCCATCCTGGCCAGCCTCGCCAGCGTCGACCTCGTCTGCATCTTCGACGAGGATACGCCCGAGGCGCTGATCGAGGCGGTGCGTCCCGACGTGCTGATCAAGGGCGCCAACTACACGCTGGACGAGGTGGTGGGCGCCGAACAGGTCCGAAGCTGGGGCGGGAAGGTCATGCTGGCCGGCGTGCTGCCCGGCCACTCCACCGCCGCCACCCTGGCGCGGCTGCGGGAGTAGCGGGCGCTCTCTGCCGCACCCGAGGGCGCGGCGCCCGGAGGCCTGAGATCAGGCCGGGGAGGCGATCTGCTCCTCCCGCACCACGCGCTCATGCCCGTCGCTGTCGTGACGCAGGCGATAGCGGCAGGTCGCGCCCTCGACCGGCAATTTGCGGGAAATCGTGTAGATTCCGTCCGGGACGTCGCCATCGAACGGTCCGCGTGTCAGGCGCACGCGGTCACCGACGTCGTATCTATGTGCAATCATGCACGAAAACATGGCCCTTCCACGCCGTTCCGGCCAGCGCGCGCCAGTTGACGTTCCGGTGCGCGCACCGCCTCGTGTCGTGGCGGCCTCTCGTGTTGTGGCGATTTCTGGTGTCGCGGCGATTTCTCGTGCCGGGGCGATTCCTCGTGTCGGGGCGATTTCTCGTGTCGTGGCGGCCTCTCGGGTCATGGCCGGCGCAGGCCGGCCACCCACGACTTACAGTGCCCCGATGCACGTCAAACGGCGGCTGTGCCTTCCATGCAATCGGGCGCGTGACGCCGTGGATGGCCGGCCTGCGCCGGCCATGACACGAGTGCGACGCTCCGCCGCCGCGCCATGACACAAGTGCGACGCCCCGCCGCCGAGAGCCCAAACTCCCGCCGTCGTCAGGCCAGGCCGCCGGCGGCGGCGATCACCGTCGCCAGGCCGGCGGCCATGCCGCGCAGGCTCGCCTCGGGCTCAACGTCGATCCACTCCTCCAGCGAGTGCGCTCGGCCGCCGGTGCCACCGGATCCGATCTTGATCGCCGGGATGCCCAGGCTCATCGGAATGTTGGCGTCCGTCGACGACCACTCGAAATCGGGGCGGAACCCATGCGCCTCGATCGCCGCGTGCGCGAACTGCACCAGCGGGTCGCCTTCCGCCGTATGCCCCGCAGGCCGGTCGCCGATCTTCTGCAGCGTGACCCCGATCTTCCCGGCGCGGGTGGAGCGCGCGGCATTCTCCGCCGTCACAGCCGCATCCACCAGCGACAGGAACTGCTGCTCGAGCCGCTCGAGTTCGGTCCGCGCCTCCGACCGCAGGTCGAACTCGGTCCACACGCTGTTGGGGATGGAGTTGATGGACGTGCCGCCCCCGGTCACGCTCGCGCTGTAGGTGGTCTTGGGCTTCACCGCCACCTGGAGCCGGCCGAGCCGAACGATGGCGTCGGCCATGGCGTAGAGTGGGTTGACGAGGCCGAACGCGCCGTAGCTGTGCCCGCCCGGGCCGGTGAAGGTCACCCGGTAGCGTTTCGACCCCACGCCGCCCACGGCGATGTGATCCATGTCCGGGCTGTCGACCGTGATGAAGGCCGAGATCCGGTCCTTGTACCGGCCGGCGGTGAACAGGTGCCGCATGCCGCGCAGGTCGCCGGGCCCCTCCTCCCCGACATCGGCCACGAACAGCAGGTCGTCCCGGGTCGTGATCCCGGCCGCGTCCATGGCGCGGTTCCAGGCCAGGATCACCGCCAGGCTGCGGGTGTCGTCGCCCACCCCCGGGGCGAGCAGCCGGGTGCCCTCGCGGCGAACCCGCACATCGGTGCCGGGCGGGAAGACCGTATCCAGATGGGCGGCGACGCAGACCAGCCGACCGTTCCCGCGGCCGCGACGCAACGCGGTCACGTTGCCCTCGGCATCGATCTCCACGTCCTCGAGCCCATGCGCCAGGGCCATCTCGCGCCAGGCAGCGGCCCGCCGCGCCTCCTGGAAGGAGGGCGCCTCGATCTCCGTCAGCGTGACGATGTCGCGCACCGTGCGCTCGTGTTCGGCGGCGAGGGTGGCGATCGCGCGGCGGAATGGTTCGGACGCCATGATGCTGCGGATCGTCGCTTCGGCGGCGGTCGTCATGCGTGGCGGTCCCTCATGTCTCTGATGGCGCGGTATTGGATCACCTCGCACGGATGGACAAGATGCCGCCCGCCACCAGCCGCCGGCTGGGCCGTTGAGGTGAGCAGGTGTCTCGCCCGCGCGCCGCCATCTCGACCCGCTAGCGGCGGCGGCCCGCGAGCGGCTGCGGCCCGCGAGCGGATCGTGCGGGCGAGCGGGTGGCACGCGGGTGCAGATGACGCGAGCTGCGGGCCCGGGCTCTCGCCCTCGCGAACGCCTTCCTTGGACACCCCGTCGTGAGGCGTGCATCCGAAGGCATGGCTAGAACGTTGTGGGGACAGGCGGCTCTCGGTGCGCTTCGCGCGGCGATGGCCCGTTCGGCAACGGAAGGAGAATTCATGCGCAAGCAACATCTGATCGCTTCGGTGTGCGCTCTCGCTCTCATGGCGGCCGGTCCGGTCTATGCCCAGAGCAGCGGCGGCGGCGGTGCCGGCGCGAGCGGGGGTGCCAGCGGCACCAGCGCCGGCGGCATGAGCGGCGGCGGATCGATGTCGCCCTCCAGCGGCACGACCTCCGGCAGCAGCATGGGCACGACCGGCTACGGCAGCGGCAGCACGGCCAATCCGGCCGGGATGAATACGGGTTCGCGCGCCGGTGCAGCCAACGCGACGGGTGATTCGAGCTCGATGGCGACCACCGGGACCGCCCGCAGCAGCGGCGCCGTGCACGGGAACGCGGCGAGCATGGCCGGCGGCACCCACAAGTCGGGCAGCAACATGGGCGGCACGGGCCTCGGCACCGGCAGCAGCTCCATGGGCGCGGCGGGGAACCCGGGCACCATGGGCGCGAGCGGCGGCACCTCCACCGGGAGCGGCAGTTCGGCGGCGACGACCGGCACCGCCCGCAGCAGCGGCGGCGTTCACGGCAACGCGGCGAGCATGGCCGGCGGCACCAGCGGTTCGCACATGTCGGGCAGCAGCACCCACTCGAGCACCGGCAGCATGCACCGAGGCAGCCAGAGCAGCGCGGCCGACATGTCGGCCGATCAGCTGAACGCCCGCAGCCTGCAGGCGGCGCGTAACGGCACCACGCCGAACATGTCGGGCGCCGACCAGAGCGGCATGTCCGGCAGCAGCATGTCGGGCAGCAACGACTCGATGTCCGGCGTCTCCGGCAGCGGTGCACGCGTCGGTACCCAGGGTATGGGCACGGGCATGGGCAGCGGCACGAACGCCGGCGGGACGGGCTCCGGCCGGATGTAATCCGGCTGGCCTCTTCCTGAGCGTCATGCGGCGCCGTCCTTCGGGGCGGCGCCGTTTTCGCGCGCATTGCATCGTTCCGGCATCATATCGCATCCTCGGACGATGAAGGCCGCTCTTCCCGTCCATAGCCGCCGGTCTCTTTTGCGGATCGGGGGCGCCCTGGCCGGCGCGACGCTCGCCACCCCGGCGCTCGCCCGCATGACACCCCCGCCGCGGGACGTCCTGGTGCTTGGTGCGGGGATGGCCGGCCTGACCGCCGCTTTGGCGCTGCTGCGGCGCGGTCATCGCGTCACCATCCTCGAGCACCAGGATCGTGTCGGCGGGCGTGTGCTGTCGCTTCCCCTGCCGGACGGCATGGCCAGCGAGGCCGGCGCCGGCCATTTCCGCGGCAACATGCCCTGGGTGCTCGCCTACGCACGCCATTTCGGGCTGCCGCTGATCGCGCTCAACGACGGGCTGCCGCGATATCTCGTGAATGGCAGGGTGGCGGATGCCGCCGATCTCGCGGCCTGGCCCTGGCCCCTGCACCCGCAGGAACGGCGGGTCAGCCTGTCCTCGACGCTCAATCGCTATCTCGGGATCCATGGGCTCGATACGCTGACCGTGCTCGATCCGCGCTGGCCGGATCCCTGGACGATCGAGCGCCTCTCATCGCTTTCCCTGTCGGATCTGCTGCGGCAGGCGGGCGCGTCCGAGGCGTATGTCGCGCTGCTGGGCGCGCATGCCGGGCCGTATACGCTGGCATCGGCGGCGCTCCGCATCATCCCCGGCCTCGCCTACCATTTCGGCGACCAGAACTGCTACCGCATCCTGGGCGGGAACGAACGGTTGCCACGGGCGCTCGCCGCCGCGATCGGGCCGGAGCGGATCGTGCTGGGCGATCCCGTGGCGGCGATCGACCAAGGGGCGGGCGGGTCGAGGTCACCACACGATCCGGCCGTGTGTTCCGCGGAGACACCGTGGTCTCCACCATTCCGACGAGCGTCCTTGCGGACGTCGCGGTGCGGCCGGCCTGGTCGGCGGCCAAGGCGCGCCTGTTCGCCGGGACGCTGTGGGGCAACACGGTGAAGATCGTCGTCGCCACCCGCACGCCCGCCTGGCTCAGGCGGAACCTGCATGGCTGGCCGATGGCCGGCGGCGATCGGCCATGGGAGCGGGCGATCGACATCACCGGCGACCAGCCGAGTGCGAATGGCAACCTCTTCCTCTACCTGAACGGGGAGAACGCGGACGCCGCGCTGGCGCTGCCGGCGCCCGAACGCGCGGCGCGCGTGCTGGCGCAGTTCCGCGCCGACATGCCGGACCTGGTGGACGAGGTTCTGCAGGCGGAGGCGTTTGCCTGGCCGGAGCAGGACTGGGTTCGCGGCTCGTTCGGCGGACCGCCGGTCGGCGGCGGCTGGATGCTGCGGGAGTGGATGCGGCCCGAGGGGCGGATCCACTTCGCCGGGGACTTCACGACGGCGAAGACCGGCTGGGTGGAGGGCGCGATCGAGTCGGGCTTGCGCGCGGCCCGCCAGATCGATCCGACGGCGGAGGCCGAAGCGGGGCCGCGCTTCCTGCCCCTTCCGGGGTAGCGGGTCCGCGCTATGGGCCGCACCCCTGGGCGGCCGTCGCCGGCCCCGCTAGGCTGTCGGCGCCAACGACGGAGGAAACGCCATGAAGGCCGCGGTCTTTCACGCTCCCCACCAGCCGCTGACCATCGAGAACGTCGAGATCGAGAAGCCGAAGCGGCGCGAGGTGCTGCTGCGCACCGCCTATGCCGGTCTCTGCCACTCCGATCTCCACTTCATGGAAGGGCTCTACCCCTTCCCCACCCCCGCCGTTCTCGGCCATGAGGGCGCGGCCGTGGTGGAGGCGGTGGGCGAGGACGTCACCTACGTCAAGCCGGGCGACCACGTGATCACCTGCCTCTCGGTGTTCTGCGGCGAGTGCGCGCAATGCGTCACCGGCCACACCAATCTCTGCGAGAACACCGAGGTGAAGCTGTTGCCGGGCGCGGCGCGGCGGATGAAGTGGAAGGGCGAAGTCCTCAACCAGGCCTTCAATCTTTCCGTGTTCGCCGAGCAGATGCTGGTGCACGAGCATGCGATCGTGAAGATCGACAAGAGCATCCCGCTGGATCGCGCGGCGCTGGTCGGCTGCGGTGTCATGACGGGAGTCGGCGCCGTGTTCAATGCAGCGAAGGTGGAGCCCGGCTCGACGGTCGCGGTGATCGGCTGCGGCGGCATCGGGCTGTCGGCGGTCAACGGCGCGGCGCTGGCCGGGGCGTCGAAGATCATCGCGATCGACATGAACCCGTCGAAGCTCGAGAAGGCGAAGGAGATGGGGGCGACCGACACGATCAATGCCTCCAACGTCGACGTCGTCGCCGCGGTGAAGGACATGACGGACGGGCGCGGCGTCCCCTACAGCTTCGAGGCGATCGGGTTGAAGAGCGCCGCGGAGCAGAGCTTCGGCATGCTGGCGCCGGGCGGCGTGGCGACCATCATCGGCATGATCCCGTTCGGCACGAAGATCGAGCTGCATGGCGCGGACTTCCTGCGCGACCGGAAGATCCAGGGCACATCGATGGGCGGCAACCGGTTCCGCGTGGACATGCCGCGGCTGCTGGAGCTGTGGCGCCAGGGGCGGCTGAAGCTCGACACGCTGATCTCGGGCAAGATCAAGCTGGACCAGATCAACGAGGGGTTCGCGCAGCTCAAATCCGGCGCGCCGGTGCGCAACCTGATCGACTTCGGCGTCGTCTGATCCCGGCGCTCCTCTCCGCGCGGTCCGGCCGCGTGGAGAGGACGATGGGGCGTCGTGCCCTCCGTTGCGCCGGTCAGCCGTCCCGTCCGGGAAGGCGCAGGCTCGCCTGCGGCGTGGCCGGGGTGGGCTGGCAGACCGCGAACAGCAGCCCGGCGCGATAGGCGGTCTGGCGGATCGCAGCCTCGGCCTGCAGGTGCATGCCGTGGAACAGCGCCGCGACCACCACGACCACCGCCACGATCGGCGCCAGGCGCAATGGCGGCGGGGGTCCGGCGAAGCGCAGCAGCGCGGCCGCGCCGGCCAGCCCGACCACCGCGCCCAGGATCACCTCGGGCAGGGAGTGCGCGCCCAGCACCAGCCGTGACATCCCGATCACCACGGCGGCCAGCAGCGCCACCGGCAGGATGCTGCGCCGGCGGCCCGTCAGCAGGGCCGCGAGCCCGCCGGCCACCACCGTCGCGGCCGCGACGTGTCCGCTGGGGCTGCGGATCTCCATCGGGCTGAACAGGGGCGTGCAGGCTAGGAAGGTGAGTTTCAGCGCCAGCATGGCGGCGAACGTGCCCGCCACGGCGGCGAGCCAGACGAGGGCGCCGCGCCGCCAGCCCTGGGCGGCAAGCGCAAGCGCGATGGCGACCACCAGCGGCAGGATCACCGCCTGGTCGGCGAAGTCGGTCAGGAATCTCACGGCGCGGCCTTATGGCACGTTCGCCCCGCCGCGCGGCAGGACTTTCGACGATCATGACGCTTCGTGAACGGCGCGCCCGATCCGGCATGAGCGACCGCGGGCGGGATCAGTCGCCCACGAACTCCTCCGCGCGGTAGCCTTGCGCGAACAGCAGCGCGCGCAGGTCCGCGTGGTCCACGCGCGCCCGCGCCGCCGCGGCGACGATCGGCTTGGCGCGGAATGCGACGCCGAGGCCGGCCGCCTGGATCATGTCGAGATCGTTGGCCCCGTCGCCGACCGCGAGCGTCGCCTCGATCGGCAGCGCGCGCGCGTCCGCGAGCTCCCGCAGCGTCGCGAGCTTGGCGTCACGGTCGAGGATCGGCTCCTGCACCCGGCCGGCGAGCCGCCCGTCCGCCTCCAGCAGCACGTTGGAGCGGTGCAGGTCGAAGCCGACCGCCTCCGCGACACGGCCGGTGAAGAAGGTGAAGCCGCCGGACACCAGCGCGGTCAGGGCGCCATGGGCGCGCATGGTGGCGACCAGCTCACCTGCGCCGGGCGTGAGGGCGATGCGGGCCCAGGTCTGCTCCAGCGCGCCCACCTCCAGCCCCTGCAGCATCGCGACCCGCTCGCGGAGCGCGGCCTTGAAGTCGAGCTCGCCATTCATCGCGCGGGCGGTGATCGCGGCGATCTTCTCGCCCAGCCCGGCGAAGGCCGCGAGCTCGTCGAGCGTCTCGCCGGTGACGATGGTGCTGTCCATGTCGGCCACCAGCAGGCCCTTGCGGCGGCCGGCGACCGGCACCGTGATGGCGTCCACCGGCGCGCCGTCGAGCGCCGCGCGGACCTGCTCCAGGTCGGGCGGGGTCGCGACGGGAATGTCCGCGGCCTCGCCGGGGGAGAGCACCAGCGGCGGGCCGCCCTGCACGGCCTCCCGCACCCGCGCGACCTGGGCCTGGGTGAGCGTGAGGGATCGGCGGTCGGCGATCAGCGTGAGCACGTGGTCCATGGCGCGGCGGACCCTGGCAGCGTGCCCGCGGGACCGCAAGCACCGGCGCATGACGCCCACGCGGACCCGCGCCCGCCAGAGGCCTGGCGGGATCGCAACCGCCCGCCGCAGCTTCTATGCTGCCGCCCGTGTCCGAGACCCTGCCGTTCGCGCTGATCGTCGCCGGCCCGACCGCGAGCGGGAAATCGGCGCTCGCCCTGGACGTGGCCGAACGCATCGGCGGCACGATCATCAACGCCGACTCCATGCAGGCGTACCGCGAGCTGCGCGTGCTGACCGCGCGCCCGACCGAGGCGGAGGAAGCGCGGGTGCCCCACCGGCTCTATGGCGTGCGCCCCGCAGCCGAGGCGGGCAGCGTCGCGTGGTGGCGCGAAGCGGCCCTGGCCGAGATGGACGCGACGCGAGCCGCCGGCCGCGTGCCGATCCTGACCGGCGGGACGGGAATGTATTTCGCCGCCCTCGCCGACGGGCTCGCCGCCATCCCCGACCCCGGTCCCGAGGCGCGCGCGGAAGCCCGCCGGCTGCTGGCAGCGTTCGGACCCGCCGCGCTGCATGCGAGCCTCGCCAAGGTCGATCCCGCCACGGCCGCGCGGCTGCGGCCCTCCGACGGCCAGCGCATCGCCCGCGCCTGGGAGGTGTGGCGCGGCACGGGCCGCGGCCTGGTCGCCTGGCAGGACCGGCGCCTGCCGCCGGCGCCCTGGCGCTTCGCCGCGATCCGGCTCGATCCGCCGCGGGAGACGTTGCGCGCCGCCATCGCCACCCGGTTCGCCGCCATGCTCGCCGGCGGCGCGCTGGAGGAAGTGCGTGCGCTGGTCGCCCAGGACCTCGACCCGGCCCTGCCCGCCATGCGCGCCCATGGGGTGCCGGAACTGTCGGCGTATCTGCGCGGGGAGATAACGCTCCAGGAAGCCGGCCGGCGGACGGAGCTGGTCACCGGCCAGTACACGAAGCGCCAGGCGACGTGGTTCCGCCATCACGCTTTGGCACCCCTGGCCTGCACGCACACGATCCATGCGCGGTACGCGGATCCTGCGCAATTTTCGGAAAGCGATTCGGCATGTTTGTTCGCGTTTATTGAGCGTATGGGTTGACGGGGGGTCGGCGGAGGGCCTATCCGTCCGCCTCGATCAACCGGGAGCCGAACCATGTCGGCAACACAAAGCCAGGCCGGACAGATGCAAGCCGGCGCAGAAATCCTCCTCCGCGCCCTGAAGGACCAGGGTGTCGAGGTCGTATTCGGCTATCCCGGCGGCGCCGTCCTTCCGATCTACGACGCATTGTTCAACCAGAACGCCATTCGTCACATCCTGGTCCGCCACGAGCAGGCCGCGGTGCATGCGGCCGAGGGCTATGCGCGCTCCACTGGCAAGGTGGGCTGCGTGCTGGTGACGTCCGGCCCCGGCGCGACCAACGCCGTGACGGGCCTGGTGGACGCGCTGATGGACAGCATCCCCATCGTGTGCCTGACCGGCCAGGTGCCGACGCACCTGATCGGCAACGATGCGTTCCAGGAAGCCGACACGACCGGGATCACCCGCCCCGCCACCAAGCACAACTATCTGGTGAAGCGGCCCGAGGACCTGGCCCGCGTGGTGCACGAGGCGTTCTACGTCGCCCGCAGCGGCCGCCCCGGCCCGGTGGTCATCGACCTGCCGAAGGACATCCTGATCGGCCCGGCGCCGTATACGGAGGCGACGGTGCAGCACGCCTCCTACCGGCCGCGCACCGAACCCGATCCCGACCAGATCGCCCGCGCCGTCGCCCTGCTGAAGCAGGCGAAGCGGCCGATGGTCTACACGGGCGGCGGCGTGATCAACGCAGGCCCGGAAGCGGCGGCCCTGCTGACGGCCTTCGTGCGGGAGACCGGCTTCCCGATCACCCAGACGCTGATGGGCCTCGGCGCCTATCCCGCCTCCGACCCGCAGTTCCTCGGCATGCTCGGCATGCACGGGACCTATGAGGCGAACCTCGCGATGCACGGCTGCGACGTGCTGCTCGCGGTGGGCGCCCGCTTCGACGACCGCGTGACCGGGCGGCTGAACGCGTTCAGCCCGGAGAGCCGCAAGATCCACATCGACATCGATGGATCCTCGATCAACAAGAACGTGCCGGTCGAGGTGCCGATCATCGCCGATGCGGGCCGCGCCATGGCCGCTCTGATGGCGGCCTGGAACGCCGATCCGCGGCAGACCGACAAGCCGGCGCTCACCGCCTGGTGGCGCCAGATCGACCAGTGGCGGGAGAAGCAGTCGCTGCGCTTCAGCCAGGACAAGACCAAGGGCGCGATCATCAAGCCGCAATACGCGATCCGCCGCCTGCATGAGATCAGCCGCGAGTTCGGGCGCGAGACCTATGTGACCACCGAGGTCGGCCAGCACCAGATGTGGGCCGCCCAGCACTTCCCGTTCGAGAAGCCCAATCGCTGGATGACCTCGGGCGGGCTCGGCACCATGGGCTACGGCCTGCCGGCCGCCATGGGCGTGCAAATCGCCCACCCCGACGCGCTGGTCGTGGACATCGCCGGCGAGGCCTCGATCCTGATGAACATCCAGGAGATGGGGACGCTCGCGCAGTACCGGCTGCCGGTGAAGGTGTTCATCCTCAACAACCAGTACATGGGGATGGTCCGGCAGTGGCAGGAGCTGCTGCACGGCAGCCGCTATTCCGAGAGTTACTCGGCCGCCCTGCCCGACTTCATCAAGCTCGCCGATTCGTTCCATGCGAAAGGATTGCGCGCCGAGAGCGTCGACCAGCTGGACGACGTGATCCGCGAGATGCTCGCGACGCCGACCGCGGTGATCGCCGACATCGCGGTGGACCAGGCGGAGAACGTCTTCCCGATGATCCCCTCGGGCGCCGCGCACGACGAGATGCTCCTCGGCCCCGAACACGGCGCGACCAGCGCCGGGGTCACCGACGCCGGCCTCGCCCTCGTCTGATCCGGACCGACACGCTCTGCCGCCCTTGGTCGACCAGGGGCGGCGGCGCGTGGCGTCGCCGGTTCCGCATGTCCCCGCCTTCTCCCGTTCGGATCGAGTTTCCCCATGCCGATGACTGACACGACCCAGCGCAGCGCGACCATTTCGGTGCTTGTGGACAACGAGTCGGGTGTCCTCGCGCGCGTAATCGGCCTGTTCTCCGGCCGCGGTTACAACATCGACAGCCTGACCGTCGCGCCCGTCGACCAGGAGGGCCGGCTGTCACGCATCAACGTCGTCACCTCGGGCACGGCCATGGTGATCGAGCAGATCAAGGCGCAGCTCGATCGACTCGTGCCGGTCCACCGCGTCGCCGATCTCACCAAGGACGGCCCGCACGTCGCGCGCGAGCTGGCGCTGGTGAAGGTGATCGGCGCGGGCGAGAAGCGCGTGGAGGCGCTGCGCATCGCGGACACGTTCCGCGCCCGGGTGGTCGACACCACGATGGAGAGCTTCGTGTTCGAGCTGACCGGCGCGCCCGACAAGATCGACGCGTTCATCGAGCTGATGCGCGACCTGGGCCTGGCGGAGGTCTCCCGCAGCGGCGTCGCCGCCCTGGCCCGCGCCAAGCGGGTGATATGAGCGGCCCGTGCGCCCGAACCGCGACCATGCGTGCCGCCGCTTCGTGTCATGGCCACCCCTTCGTGTCATGGCCGGCGGCCTTCCGTGTCATGGCCATCGCTTCGTGTCATGGCCGGCGCAGGCCGGCCATCCACGACTGCACGCGATTCCATCACGCGTCACATCCAGCATGACAGGCGAGCATCGACCGACGCGAAGTCGTGGATGGCCGGCCTGCGCCGGCCATGACACGGAAGGGCGGCGGCCATGACACGGGTCGCCTGACCGCGCGCCACCCTACCCACTCCAACCCCACCACAGAAGGACCCTCCCCATGCGCGTCTATTACGACCGCGATGCCGACGTGAACCTGATCAAGGACAAGAACGTCGCCATCATCGGCTACGGCAGCCAGGGCCATGCCCACGCCAACAACCTCAAGGACAGCGGCGTGAAGAACCTCGCCATCGGCCTGCGCCCCGGCTCCGCCGGCGTGGCCAAGGCCGAGGCCGCGGGCCTGAAGGTCATGGACCCCGCGGAGTGCGCCAAGTGGGCCGACGTCGTGATGGTGCTGACCCCGGATGAGGGCCAGGGCGACCTGTACCGCGAGAAGCTGCACGCCAACATGAAGCCGGGCGCGGCGCTCGCCTTCGCGCATGGGCTGAACGTGCACTTCAACCTGCTCGACCCGCGTCCCGACATCGACGTGTTCATGATCGCGCCGAAGGGCCCCGGCCACACCGTGCGCAGCGAATACCAGCGCGGCGGCGGCGTGCCCTGCCTGGTCGCGGTCGCGCAGAACCCGTCCGGCAACGCGCTGGAAGTCGCGCTGTCCTACGCCTCGGCGATCGGCGGCGGCCGCGCCGGCATCATCGAGACCACCTTCAAGGAAGAGTGCGAGACCGACCTGTTCGGCGAGCAGGTCGTCCTGTGCGGCGGCCTGGTCGAGCTGATCAAGGGCGGCTACGAGACGCTGGTCGAGGCCGGCTACGCCCCCGAGATGGCGTATTTCGAGTGCCTGCACGAAGTGAAGCTGATCGTCGACCTCATCTATGAGGGCGGCATCGCCAACATGAACTACTCGATCTCCAACACGGCCGAGTACGGCGAATACGTCACCGGCCCGCGCATCATCACCGACGAGACCAAGAAGGAGATGCGGCGCGTGCTGGCCGACATCCAGAGCGGCCGCTTCGCCCGCGACTGGATGCTGGAGAACAAGGTCAACCAGTCGAGCTTCAAGGCCACCCGCCGCCGGCTCGCCGAACACCCGATCGAGGACGTCGGCGCCAAGCTGCGCGGCATGATGCCGTGGATCAGCAAGAACGCGCTGGTCGACAAGTCGAAGAACTGACGACCGCGGAGATCGGGGCGTTGCCGCCCACGGCGGTCGCGCCCTAACCTCCTTCGCTGACGTGCGTGCGGACCACCCGCACGCACGCTCCGTCCCGGCAAGGAGGCGACGTGCTCAAGGCATTCCGGTGTGACGGAAACGGACTGCATCGCCTCGACCCACCGCTGACCGATGGCGCCCTGCGCGACGCGGTCTGGATCGACCTCGTGGCCCCGACCGAGGACGAGATCGCGCTGGTCGCCCGCATCGCCCATCACGCGGTGCCCAGCAAGGCCGCGCTGTCCGAAATCGAAACCTCCTCCCGCCTCAATTTCGACGACGACGTCTTCGTCCTGTCGATGCCGCTGATCGCGCGCGACGAGGAGAACCTGCGCGGCGTCCCCGCCGGCTTCATCCTCTCCCGCGAACGGCTGGTGACCATCCGCTTCGCCCCGCATCTCGTCTTCGACCGCTACGCCGAGAAGCAGGTGGCGAATGCCACCGGCCAACGCGGCGGCATGCATCTGTTCGTCGGGCTGATGGAGGCGCTGGTCGACCGCTTCGCCGACGGGCTCGAGCAGTTGCGGGCGGAAATGGATGGGATCTCGGCACGCATCTTCGCGGCCGACCTGCGCCGCTCCAACCGCCAGGAGGATCGCCTCCTGCGCGAGACCCTGCGCGCGCTGGGCCGGGTCGGCGACACGATCTCCCTGATCCGGGACTCGCAGGTCGCCGCCGCCCGCATCATCCCCTACGTCTCGCGCAGCGGCGTCGACTGGCTGCCGGGTGAGCTGAAGCAGCGGCTGCGCATCCTGCGCCAGGACGTGGACTCGCTCAGCGACTTCGACACGCACCTGAACGACAAGCTGCAATTCCTGCTGGATGCCACGCTGGGCTTCATCAACATCGCGCAGAACAACGTGATGAAGGTGATGACCGTCGCCTCGGTCGCCGGCATCCCGCCGGTGCTGATCGCCGGCATCTACGGGATGAACTTCAAGAACATGCCGGAGCTCGACTGGACCTGGGGCTATCCGTACAGCCTGATCGCGATCGCGGTGAGCACGCTGATCCCGCTCGCCTGGTTCAAGTGGCGGGACTGGATCTGACCGCCACCGCGGCGGCGCTCGACCGCCGCGACCGGCACGTCCCCGATCACCGCCGCCACCACCGCGTCACCGCGGCAGGTCGGCCAGCGCGGCCTTCACGCGTGGCAACGCGAAGTCGCGGAAGGCGCGCAGTTTCAGCGGCAACAATGGCAGCCCCGCGTGGACCAGGTGGACCGGAACCGGGTCCGGCACATGGTCCCGGAGAATGGGCACCAGCCGTCCCGCGCGGATGGCGTCCGCCGCCTGATACGACATCATCCGCGCGATCCCGAGACCGCTCGCCGCCGCTTCGATCAACGCCTCCGCGGTGCTGACCCCGAGACGTGGCCGGAACACCACCGGGTTGTCCGGGTCATGACCAAAGGTCCAGCTCCGTGACGTCTGCAGGCCCTCGAACGCCAGACAGTCGTGATCGGCGAGATCCGCGGGCGTCGCCGGCACCCCTCGCGCCGCGAGATAGGCAGGGCTCGCGCAGGTGATCCGGTGGACCTCGCCGACGCGCAGCGCGATCAGCCCGCTGTCGGGCAGGCGGCCCAGCCGCACGGCGAGGTCGACGTGGTTGTCGATCAGGTCGACGACGCTGTCCGTGAGCACGAGCCGCACGTCGACCTGCGGATAGGCGCGCAGGAAATCGAGCACCGCCGGCAGCACGTGCAGCTTGCCGAAGGCGATCGGCGCCGTGACCAGGAGATCGCCGCGCGGCTCCCGATATTCGCCGGCGGCGGACCGTTCGGCCTCCTCCAGATCGGCGAGGATCCGGCGGCTCGCCTGCACGAAGGCCTGGCCCGCATCGGTCAGCAGCAGCTTGCGGTTCGTGCGCACGACGATCTGCGTGCCGAGATGCGCTTCGAGCTCCGAGACCTTCCGGCTCACCGTGGGCAGCGGCATGCGCAGCGCGCGCGAAGCGGCCGAGAGACTCCCGCCGTCGACGGCGGCCAGCAGCGTGCGGATCGCCTCGAAACGGTCCACGTGGTTTCGCCCGATGGAAGCCAGGCTTCCAGAACTAAGGGATACGGCGCGCCGGCGGAAGAACCTACCTCGGGGCCACGGCAGTTCCGCCGTCGACTGAACGAAGGCCAGGCTCATGTCCCCCATTCCGACCCCGACCGATAGCGCCGGGGCGCTCGAAGCCGCGCAGCCCCTGTTGCGCGCGGTCGGCGTGCAACTTCGACCATGACCACCCGTCCGCCCCCCGTTCGGGCCGTCTCCGCCGGGCATGCGACCGGCCAATCGCCGCGCCGGCTCCGGCCTCCGACCATCAGGCGAACGCTCCGCGTCGGCGCCGGCTTGCTCGCCGGCGCCATCGCCTCCCCGGCCTCGGCACAGGTGCAGGCGCATGACCATACCTTGCCCCTCGACCTCGCGATGGAGGCGGCGCGCGAGGCCGTGCAGGCCTGTGCCGCACGCGGCTGGCCGGTCTCGGCCGCCGTCGTCGATGCAGGGGGCGTGGTGCGCGTCCAGCTCAAGGGCGACCGGTCCACGATCCACACGCGGGATTCGAGCTTCCGCAAGGCCTACACCCAGATCACGCTGGGGCCGGTGTTCGGCTTCGACCGGCTGAGCGAGGGCGTGGAGAAACTCCGCGCCAATCCGAATGCCCCGGCACTGGCAACCCTGCCCGACATTCTGCTGCTCGGGGGCGCGGTGACGGTGCGGGCCAACGACGAGCCGATCGCCGCGATTGGCGTCGGCGGCGCGCCGGGCGGCGACAAGGACGAAGCCTGCGCGGCGGCGGGGTTGGCGAAGATCGCCGATCGCCTCCCGTCATCCGCTCGGGCACCACGATGAGGAGGCAGGCATGACGACCCCCACGAGCGACGTCGCCTTCACGCCAGCGGTGAAAGCCATCCAGACACGCCGCGGCTCGCGCGATCACTACCGCCCCATGGAGGAGCGGGGCGGCTTCCGGTCGGCGATCGACGACCGGTTGATGGAGGCATTGACGGAGGCCAACAGCGCCTATCTGGTCACCGCCAGCGCGGACGGGCAGCCCTATGCCCAGCACCGCGGCGGGCCGCCCGGCTTCATCCGCGTCATCGACGACAAGACGATCGGGTTCGTCGATTACGTCGGCAACCGTCAGTACATCACCGCCGGCAATCTGTCGGAGAACCCGAAGGCGTTCCTGTTCCTGATGGACTACGCGCGGCGGCGGCGGGTGAAGATCTGGGGCCGCGCGCGCATGGTGGAGGGCGACGCGGACCTCAACGCCCGCCTGATGCCGATGGGCTATCGCGCCCGCGCGGAGGGGGCGATCCTGTTCGAGATCGTGGCCTGGGACCTGAACTGCCCGCAGCACATCCCGCAGAAATTCGATGCCGCCGACGTCGCCGCGGCGCTCCAGACGCGGGACGCGCGCATCGCGGAGCTCGAAGCCGAACTGGCCGCCCTGAAGGAGCAACAAGCACAGGAGCGCACGACATGAGCCGCCCGCCCCTGCCCCCGTTCACCGACGCGACCGCCGCCGAGAAGGCGCGCCTCGCCGAGGATGCCTGGAACAGCCGCGACCCGGCTCGTGTTGCGCTGGCCTACACGCCCGACAGCCGGTGGCGGAACCGCGCGGAGTTCATCACCGGGCGCGCGGAGATCGAGGCGTTCCTCGCGCGCAAATGGGCGCGCGAACTCGACTACCGCCTGATCAAGGAGGTCTGGACGCATGCCGGCAACCGCATCGCCGTGCGCTTCGCCTACGAGTACCACGACGACAGCGGCACCTGGTTCCGCGCCTACGGCAACGAGAACTGGCAGTTCGACGCGGACGGGCTGATGGAGCGCCGCGTCGCCAGCATCAACGAACACCCGATCGCCGAACCCGACCGCAAGTTCCGCTGGCCGTTCGGCCGCCGGCCGGACGACCATCCGGGATTGAGCGACCTGGGATTGTGACGGGCGGCCGAGACACCCGGCCGCAGCGCGCCTGTCGCCAGGCTGGCTGCGGGATCGGCGGGGGGCGTGCGGCCGCGGACCGGCGGCGCACGCCCGGCCGCTTGTTACAGCGCGCCTCCGCGACGGCCCGCCATCGCGCCCAGCCGCAGCCGCAGCGCGTTCAGCTTGATGAAGCCCTGGGCGTCGAACTGGTCGTACGCGCCCTGGTCCTCCTCGAACGTCACGTGCTTCATCGAGTAGAGGCTGTTCGGGCTCTCGCGCCCGATGCAGGTGACGTTGCCCTTGTAGAGCTTCATCCGCACGCGACCGGTGACGCTCTTCTGGCTCTCGTCGATCAGCGCCTGCAGCATCCGCCGCTCCGGGCTGAACCAGAACCCGTTGTAGATCAGCTCCGCGTAGCGCGGCATGATGCTGTCCTTCAGGTGCGCCGCCTCGCGATCGAGCGTGATGCTCTCGATGCCCCGATGCGCCGCCAGCAGGATCGTGCCGCCGGGCGTCTCGTACACGCCGCGCGACTTCATGCCGACGAAGCGGTTCTCCACCAGGTCGAGCCGGCCAATGCCGTTGGCCTTGCCCAGCTCGTTGAGCCGGGTCAGCAGCGCCGCCGGGGACAGTCGCACGCCGTCGATCGCCACCGGGTCGCCCTGCTCGAAATCCATCGAGATCACGGTCGCCTGGTCGGGCGCGTCCTCGGGGCGGATGGTGCGCTGGTAGACGATCTCGTCCGCCTCGACCGCGGGATCCTCGAGGATCTTCCCCTCGGAGGAGGAGTGCAGGAGGTTCGCGTCCACGCTGAACGGCGCCTCGCCGCGCTTGTCCTTGGCGATCGGGATCTGGTTCGCCTCGGCGAACTCCAGCAGCCTGGTGCGGCTGGTCAGGTCCCATTCGCGCCAGGGGGCGATGATCTTGATGTCGGGCTTCAGCGCGTAATAGCTGAGCTCGAACCGGACCTGGTCGTTGCCCTTGCCCGTCGCGCCATGCGCCACCGCGTCGGCGCCGACCTGTTCGGCGATCTCGATCTGCCGCTGGGCGATCAGCGGCCGTGCGATCGAGGTGCCCAGCAGGTACTGCCCCTCGTACAGCGCATTGGCGCGGAACATCGGAAAGACGAAGTCCTTCACGAAGGTCTCGCGCAGGTCGTCGACGAAGATCTCCTTGACGCCGAACATCTCGGCCTTCTTGCGGGCGGGCTCCAGCTCCTCACCCTGGCCGAGATCGGCGGTGAAGGTGACGACCTCGCAATTGTAGGTCGTCTGCAGCCAGCGCAGGATCACGCTGGTGTCCAGCCCGCCGGAATAGGCGAGCACGACCTTCTTCACATCCTTCACGCGCATGACCGCGGCACCTCCGCTTTTCCGGCCGGGGAGTAGCGCTGCCGGTGGCCGTTGCGCAAGCCGGGCGGGACGGGCCTTTGCGACGATCCGGACCCTGGTGCACAGTCCGGCCCTCGCAGCCAACCGGGAACGTCACCATGGCCAAGGTCATCATCAGTTGCGCCGTGACGGGCGCCATCCACACGCCCAGCATGTCGGATTACCTGCCGATCACGCCGGAGCAGATCGCGCAATCCTCGATCGAGGCGGCGGAGGCGGGCGCCGCCATCATCCACCTGCACGCGCGCAACCCGGTCGACGGCTCCCCCACGCCCGATCCGTCGGTGTTCATGCAGTTCCTGCCGCGGATCAAGCAGAACACGGATGCGGTGATCAACATCACCACCGGCGGCGGGCTGACCATGACGCTGGACGAGCGGCTGGAAGCGCCGCTGCTGGCCAAGCCCGAGATGTGCAGCCTCAACATGGGCAGCATGAACTTCAACATCTCTCGCGCGGGCGACCGCATCAAGACCTGGAAGTTCCCCTGGGAGAAGCCCTACCTCGACAATACGGACAACTTCATCTTCCGCAACACCTTCAAGGACATCGAGGGCATCGTCGAGCGGCTGGGCAAGGGCCACGGCACCCGCTTCGAGTTCGAGTGCTACGACATCGGCCACCTCTACAACCTGGCCTACATGCTGGACCGCAAGGTGGTGGAGGGGCCGCTCTTCGTGCAGTCCATCTTCGGCATCCTGGGCGGCATCGGCGCGGAGCCGCGCAACCTCCTCTTCGCGAAGGAGACCGCCGACCGGCTGTTCGGCGACCAGTATGTCTGGTCCGTGCTGGCCGCCGGGCGCCACCAGATGGCGTTCACCACCATGGCCGGCATCAACGGCGGCAACGTGCGCGTGGGGCTGGAGGACAGCCTCTACATCGGCAAGGGCCAGCTCGCGAAGTCGAACGCCGAGCAGGTGAGCAAGATCCGGCGGATCCTGGAGGATCTGAGCCTGGAGATCGCCACCCCGGCCGAGGCGCGGGAGATCCTGAAGCTCAAGGGCGGGGACATGGTCGGGTTCTGACCGGCGGGCCCGCCCGCAACACGTGCTGAACCGGGCCGCTCGACGGTCCGGTCACGCCTCTGCGCCGGTTCGGCCCGCTCCTGACCGGCCGCCTGACGAGCCGGGGCCGGCGGTCAGGTCGAAATCTGCTCCAGCACCGCACGGCGCTGGTTGATGCCGAACCAGGCGATGATCAGGCCGGGGATCAGCGCGCCGGGCACCATCACATAGACGAACCACCCGGCATGGCCGAACGCCGCGGTGGAGGTGAACAGCCAGCCGGCGATGATCGGCCCGAACGCCGCCCCCAGATGGCCGACACCATCGGTCAGGCCGGTGCCGGTCGCGCGCAGCCGGGTCGGATAGCTGGCAGCCGTGTAGTTGTACATGCTGAACAGCCACACCACCGTCGCCCCCCAGGACAGGGTGATCAGCACATAGGCCGCCGTCAGCGTGTGCACATAGTATAGCACCGCCAGCATGGCGGCCGTGATCAGCGCCGAGACCAGGATCACCATCCGCCGCTCGACCCGCTCCCCGAGCATCGAGCACATCGCCAGGCCGATGCCGCCGCCGAAGGTGGAGGACACCAGGATGATACCGAAGGTCTCATCGGGCGTCATGCCGAAGCCCTTCAGCAGCAGCGGCTCGTAGCCGCCAAAGCCGTAGATCATGCCGCTGTAGCCCAGGATCCACGCCACCAGCAGGATCAGGCTGCGCCGGCCATATTCGCCCTGGAACAGCTCCCGCACCGGGACGTGCCGGCTGGCCACCACGGAATAGCGCGACAGGTCCGGCTCCGGCAGGCGCGCCAGGCCGCTGCGCCGCAGGCACTCCGCCTCCAGCCGCGCGAGCACCCGCTCCGCCTCCTCGTGCCGGCCGTGCGCTTCCAGCCAGCGCGGCGATTCCGGCATGGCCCAGAGCGCCAGCGGCACCAGCACCACCAGCGACACCACGCAGTAGAAGAAGATGAACAGCACGTAATGGCCGGGCACCCACAGCATGGCCGGTACGTTGCTGAGCACCCCGTACACCGCCACCGCCAGCACCTGCGACGCCAGCATGACCCGGCCGCGGTGCTGCGGCGGGATGATCTCTCCCATGTAGACCACGTTGGTCGACAGCACGCCGCCCAGGCCGATCGCGGACAGTCCGAAGAACACCATCAGCACGATGAAATTGCTGGTGAAGGCGGTCGGCCACATCAGCAGCCCGATGGCCAGGGTGGAGATCAGCAGCCCGGTGCGCCGGCCCCATTTATCGGCGACCATGCCGATCAGGTATTCGCCGATCAGGATGCCGACGCCGAACTGCATCGCCAGCAGCAGGGAGAACGCCCCCATCCCGAAGGCATGCTCCGGCAGCCAGACGAACGGGTAGACCTTCGCCGGAATGCCGTCGGCGGCGATGATCACGCCCCAGAAGACCTGACTGATCAGCGCGAGACGCCATTGCGCCCAGGTCAGCGGCAGGCGGTCGATCCTGGCGGCGATCCGGCCGACCCCGGTGGCTGTCGGGACTTCTGGCGTCATGGGCGCACCTGTCTTGATTGAACGATCCTCTCGCTTCGTTCAACGCGCGAGTCGGCTTCGTGTTCTGCGCCTGTAGCGAGTTTCACTTTCGGCCGAGATCAGCGCGCGTGCCGGGCCGTGAATGATGCCCTGACCCCGGATGCGCTGGCGAAGGCTTGGGGCAGGAGGTGTGGGTTGGGTGCGTCCATGGGGCGGGGTCGGGGCGGTCGGGTCCGCGTTGAAACCGCTGATGCACGCTGATGGGCCTGTGCCCGCACCACCCGCGCGGGTCCCTCCGCCCGTCCGGAGGTCAATCCTCGATACGCGGGGGATCTGCCGGAGCGTCCCGCCGTCAGACCCCGGACGGCCCGCGCTGAAGGCGCTACGCGCGGGCCGAACACAGTATCCCCGTCGTCCAAGGACGCGCGCGCAGCGCGCCCTCTTTCAAGCCGCTCGGTGCGCCGCTCCGAACCACCGTCGGCACTGGCCCATCAGCGTGCATCAGCGTGCATCAGCGGTTCCATCCGGACCCTCGAACCCCCGACGCCGCACGCCGTCAACGCGCGTTCCAGGCCACCGGACCTCGGAACGGGCGCATGTCCGGGTAGCCGCTGACCGCCCAGGCGCCGTCCACCAGCAGGCTCGCCCCCGAGACGTAGGCCGCGTCCGCGCTCGCCAGGAACAGGGCGGGGCCGGCGATCTCCTCCGGCTGGGCGGCGCGGCCCAGGGGGATGCGCTCCATGAAGGCGGCATGCGCGTCCGGGTTGTCGAAATGCCGTCGGGTCAGCGGCGTCTGCACCAGGCCCGGCAGCACAGCGTTCACCCGGATGCCGAACGGGGCGAACTCCAGCGCGCCGTTGCGGCTCAGCATCTCCACCCCCGCCTTGGCCGCGACATACGCCGATCCGGCATGCATCGGGACATGGGCATTGAGCGAGGAGATGTTGACGATCGCACCCCCCGCGCCGCCCGCCGCCGGCGTGGCCGCCGCGCCCGTTCCCTCCGCCGCCTGGCGCATCATCTGCCGCGCCTGGTGCTTCATCCCCAGGAAGACGCCCTTGAGGCAGAGATCGACGGTGAAGTCCCAGTCCGCCTCCGCGAGGTCGACGATGTAGCCGGGACGCGACGCACCGGCGACGTTGAACGCCAGGTCCAGCCTGCCGAAGCGCGTGGCCGCCAGCGCCACGAGGGCTTCGGCGTCGGCCTCCTGCGTCACGTCGGTGCGCACCCAGGCGAAGCGGTCGCCCAGTTCGGCCGCCAGCGCTTCCAGCCCCTCCACGTTCAGGTCGCCGGCGACGACCTGTGCGCCCTCCGCATGCAGCCGGCGCGCGATGGCGCGGCCGATGCCCGAGGCGCCGCCCGCGACCAGCCCGACCTGTCCGGCAAAGCGTTGCTCCGCCATGGTTGCTTCCTCCCTTAACCGAACGGCAATCGGGTCGTGATGTCGTGCCGTCCCAACGGGTTTCCCCCGAACGGCGGCGGTCCGGCAAGACATGCAGATTGCGGCAGGGCAGCGGGTCGCGGCACGCGGCCTGGTGTGGGACGTGTGCGGGGTGGAGCCGGCCGGGCGGCAGACGCGGCTCCGGCTGCGCTGCGCGGCTGGCGACCTGCGTGGCCTGGACTGGACGCTGCTGACCCCGCACGAGCCGGTCACGCCGCTCGCCACCGCGCTGGACCCCACCCGCCTGCAGCCGCTCGCGCGCTGGTGGCTGCACCACATGGCCTCCGTGCTGGACCAGGTGCCGGGCGCCGGCACGCTGCTGGCCGCCGCGCCGGGACGGGTGGCGCTGGAGCCCTACCAGCTCGTGCCGATGCTGCGCGCGCTGGAACTGCCACGCCCGCGCCTGCTGCTGGCGGACGGCGTGGGTCTCGGCAAGACCATCGAGGCGGGGCTGATCGCGACGGAGCTGATCGCACGGCGCCGCGCGCACCGCATCCTGGTGGTGGCCCCGGCCGGCCCGCTGCTGCGGCAGTGGGAGCAGGAGCTGCGGCTGCGCTTCGACCTCCGATTCCGGGTGATCGCCGATGCCGCCGCGCTGGAGGCGGAGCGGCGGGCCCGCGAACTCGGCGGCAATCCGTTCGACGCGGTGCCGCTGTGCCTGACCGCGCTCGACTTCGCCAAGCAGGAACGCGTGCTGCAGGAGCTGGAGCGCACCGCCTGGGATCTCGTGATCATCGACGAGGCGCATCACTGCGTGGGTGCGCGCGAGCCGCGCGACGTCACGCAGCGGCGGCGCCTGGCCGAGGTGCTGGCGCGCACCGGGGACGGATTGCTGCTGCTGACCGCGACGCCGCATGACGGGGACGACGCGCATTTCGGCTCGCTGCTGGCGCTGCTCGACCGCAGCCTGGTGGATGCGGCCGGCCTGCCGGACGGGATGGCGTATCGGCGCCACGTGGTGCGCCGGCTCAAGCAGCACCTGCACGACCGGCACACCGGCGCGCCGCTGTTCCGGCCTCGCCGGGTTCTTCCGGTCGCGGTCGCCATGCCGCATCCGGCGGTGCGCCGCTTCCATGCCGCGCTCTCGGCCCTGGTGCTGCCCCGGCTGGCGGTGCGCGGGGGCGAGGCGCTCGCCTTCGTCGCGCTGCTGAAGCGGTCGGTCTCCACCATCGCCGCCTGCGTCGCGACGCTGCGCGTGGTCGCGGCGCGGATCAGCGGGGCCGAACCGGCGGAGAGGCAGGAGCGGGCGCGGGCCCTGCACGCCTATCGCCGCAAGCTCGCCCGCTACGGCGTGCTGCCGCCGGCGGACGAGGCGGAGCTCGCCGCGCTGGAGGCGGAGGACATCGCGGCGCGGCTCTCAGACGACCAGGCCGCGGCGCTGCACGCGCTCATCGCGCTGGGAGAGGCCGCGGCGCCGCACGACCCCAAGCTCGCCGCGCTGGTTTCGGAGATCCGCACGATCCGCGCGGAGCGGCCGCGGGCGAACGTGCTGGTCTACACGGAATACACCGACAGCCAGGACGCCGCGCTCAGCGCGCTGCGGGCGGCGGGGATCGAGGGCGAGGTGCTGGCGATCAGCGGCGCCGACGACGAGGCGGCCCGCAGCGCGGCGGCGGAGCGCTGCGCCGTCGCCGACGACGTCGTGCTGGTCAGCACGGACTCGCTCGCGGAAGGGCTGAACCTGCACCGCCGCTGCCGCGACCTGATCCACCTCGACCTGCCGTACAACCCGAACCGGCTCGAGCAGCGCAATGGCCGGATCGACCGCTACGGCCAGGCGGCGGACCCGGTGATCCGCTACCTGCACCTGGCCGACACGTTCGAGGAAGGCCTGCTGCTGCGCCTCATCGGCAAATACGAGAAGGCGCGCGCGGCACTGGGTGTCATGCCCGACACGCTGGGCCTGCCGGAGGCCGAGGAAGCGGCGGCGTTCGCCGAAGCCCAGGCCCTGCTCGCAATGCCGCATCTGGCGGAACCCCAGGCCCCGCTGGCTGGGGGCGGCTCGACGGCCTCGCCAGCCGGGGACCAAAGCGGCGACCCGCCGGCCTCGCTGTTTCCCGATGCGCGGGCGGCGCTGCCGACGCTGGACCGGTCGGCGGAGGGTATCCGCGCGGCGGCGTTCCGCGACCTGCTGCGGGAGATCGACCGCGCCTATGACGGGTTCGAGCGCATGGCGCTGCGGCATGGCTGGCTGGCCGGCCAGGGCGTGCAGGCGGACGCGACGCGGCTGGCGTTGGCAGGCCGCGCGGTACGACGCAGCCGGGTCGTTTCCGGGGGCGTCGACCTCGCCGCGTTCGTGCGCGCGGCGGCCCTGGCCGAGGCCGGCGGGAGGGAGCGACAGCCGGCCGGCGAAGCGACTTCCCGCGGGGCGCAGCAAGGGGCCTGCGATGCGGCGCCAGGCTGGACGGAGCGGGGCGCCTGCGATGCGGCGGCGACGATCGGATCACGGGCCGGCGCGGCGCACGATCCCATTCCGGTCCCGGCGGACTGGGCGCATGACCTCACGAGCCTTCCCGGTTGGGATCCGATCCAAGGCACGCTCGATCCGGCCGCCATCGGCCGCGCGCATCCGCTGGTGCGGCGCTGCATCGACCGCATGCGCCAGGCTGAACCGGTGGTCGCCGTCGTGCGGGCCACGGCGGGATCGGAGGCGGTGGTGACCTACGCAACCACGCTGCATGCGGGGGCAGCGCTGGCGTGGCAGCGCGTGCTGGCCGTGCGCCTGCGTCCGGGCGAGCCCGAAACGGTGCTGCACGATCCCGCCACGTGGCTCGTGGCCGCGACGGATCAGGCCACCGACGCGGCCGACGCGGCCTCGGCCTGGGAGCGGCACTTCGCCGACTGGGCCGCTCCCCGCCTGCCCAGGGCGGAGGCCGCGGCCGTCGAGGCCGCCGATCGGCTCGCCGCACAGCTCCGCGCGGAACGGACGGTGGACGCCGAGACGGAGGCGCGGGCACTCGCCACATGGCTGCGTCATCGCGCGACCGCCCTGTGCGGGCCGGTCCAGCCGCGGGTCGGCGACCTGTTCGCGACGCCGCGGCGCACGCCGGACTGGCGCACGGCCCCCGATCCGCTGCGGCGCCTCGGCCTGCTCGCGGCCGATCCCGGCGTGTCCCCGGCGCTGCGGCAGGCGGCGAACGAGGCGATTGCGCTGCAAAGGGCCCGGGATGAGGACCGGCAGCGGCGGCTGGCCTGGGAGCCGCTGCGGCTCTGGCCCATCGGCCTGCTGCTCCGCGTGCCGGCGTGACCGCGCCGCTGCCGGACTTCGCCGCGTGCCGGATCGTCGGATCGGCGCTGACCGAACCATTCCTGCGCCTTGATTTGCCGCAGGAGCTGGTGCGGCGCCGGCTCCTGCCGGAGGCCCCGGCGGGCTGGGCGCGGTTGGCCCGCCAGCTCCGCGACCTGGGCAGCGAGGACGGACCCGCGCGCGTCCATGCGCGGGTGCTCGCCCCCTTCCTCGCCTGCGTCGGATACGGACCGCCGCGCCGACAGCCGCTCGTCGTGACGCGGGAAGGGGAGGAGGATGGCGGTTGGCTCTGCCGCGCGCCCGACGGCACCGCGCTGCGCAGCTTCGCGGCGGCACTCGGGGCGGCGGAGGGCGGGACGGTGGCGACGCGTGGTCCGCGCGCCTATCGGGACAGCCCGCTGCGCAGCGCCTTCCGCGTGCTGCGCGCCTGCGGTGAACGGGCCGGAGTGCTGACGGACGGCGCGGTGCTGTGCCTGCTGCTGGCCGATCCCACGCGCGCGGACACGCGGATCGAACTGCCGGTCGCCGCATGCGCCGCACCGATACCGCCCGATGGGGCGCGGCTGCTGCTCGCCCTCGCCACCCCGGCGGGGCTCGCTGCGCTGCCCGCGCTGCTGGAGGCCGCGCGCCTCGCGCAGGTCCGGGTCACCGGCACGCTGCGGCTGCAGGCGCGGGCGGCGGTGGAGGGGTTCGTCCAGGCGGTCCTCGATCATCCGGACAACGCCGCGCTGCGCCGTGATCGCGCACGCCACGCCCGCGCGGAGCCGTGCGCCGGTCCCGCGCCGCTCAGCCGGGCCCGACAGGCACCGCCCCCCGACCTGCCGGCGCAGCTGTGGCGGGAGGCGCTGGTGATGATCTACCGGCTGCTGTTCCTGTTCCGGTTGGAGAGCACCGGCGATCCGGCACGCGGCTTCGGCTTCGCCGCCACCCCGGCTTGGCGAGAGGGGCTGTCGCCGCTGCGTGCGCTGGCCCCGATCGCCCGCCGCGTGCTCGACCAGGGCGCGGACACCGGCCGCATGCTGGAAGACGGCCTCCGCGCGACCTTTCGTGCGATGCGGGACGGGCTCGACTGCGCCGACCTGTCGATCACGCCGCTGGGGGGCGCGCTGTTCGGCGCTGCCTCGACGCCGCTGCTGGATGCCGCGCGCTGGAGCGAGCGGGGCGTCGCCGCACTGCTCGACCGGCTGCTCTGGACCGAGACCGGATCGACCGCGCGGGCGCGGATCCAGTACGGCGCGCTAGACGTCGAGGATCTGGGCCGGGTCTACGAAGCGCTGCTCGACCTCGAGCCGGCGATCGCCGACCGTCCGATGGTCCGGCTGCGACGCGGCCGGCAGGAGACGGTCGTGCCGGCCGACGACGCCCGCCTCGCCGATGGGATCGTCGCGGTCGAGAACATTCCCGCCGGCCGGTTCCTGCTGCGGCCCGGTCTCGGGCGGAAGGCGAACGGCGCGTTCTACACGCCCCATCCGCTCGTGCGCGCGCTGGTGGACCGCACCCTCGCCCCGCTGCTCGCTGCGCGCAGCCCGCCCGAGGACCCGGACCCCGGCGCCATCCTCGGCCTGAAGCTGCTCGATCCCGCGACGGGCAGCGGGCATTTCCTGGTGGAGGCCTGTCGGGTCCTGGGCGAAGCGCTGCACGAAGCCTGTCGTCGCTGCGACGCGCTCGCCGCCGCGGCCGACCGAGCGGTGGCGGAGGCGCGGGCGGACGAGCGTGTGCACCTGGCGGCGCGCGCGGCACTGCTGCGCGGCCGGATCACCGGCTTGCCCGACCCCGACCGCAGCCTGGCCGCGTACCTGCCAAGCCGGGGCGGCGGACCCCTCGCCGAGGCCCGGGCCGCGGCGCTGTGCCGGCGCCTCGTCGCGGTGCACTGCCTCTACGGCGTGGACCGCAACCCGCTCGCCGTCGAGCTCGCGAAACTCTCGCTCTGGCTCGAATCCTATGCCGAGGGGCTGCCGCTCACCTTCCTCGACCACCGGCTGCTCGTCGGCGACTCTCTGGCCGGCCCCGCCCTCGCCGACCTCTCTACCCTCCCGGTCGGCACCGCGCCCCTCGATCCGCTGCTCGGGCGCGGGGTCGCGGTTCGGCTCGCCGCGGCACGCGATGCCGCACTCGCCGAGATCGGGGCGCTCGATGCGACGCTGGGGCGGGACGCGGCCGACCTCATGCTCAAGCAGCAGGCGGCGGCGCGGCTGGACACGACGCTGGGGCCACTGCGCCGCCTTGCCCGCGCCTGGTCCGGCGCCGCGGCCCTGCAGCGGAGGGATGGCGACGACGCCTGGCTCGCCCTGGCACGCCACGTGGCGGAGACCGGAACCTGGCCCACGAGGCTCACGCCCGCACAGGCCGCGCTGGAGGCGGCCGGCGTGGAGGCACTGTCCTTCGACCTGCACTTCCCGGACGTGTTCCCACCCGAGGGACGCGGCTGCGAACCGGCGGGCGCGCAGTCGCGCGGCAGCGGCGGGTTCGACGCCGTGATCGGCAACCCGCCCTGGGGCGTGCTGCAGCCGCTCGCCAAGGATTTTGTGTCCGGCTGGGACCTGCGCATCCTCGACGCACCCACCAAGGCCGAACGCGCGGCGATCGAGGCGCGCGTGCTCGCCGATCCCGCCGTCGCCACGGCCTGGGATGCCTATCGCGCCGGCTTCGCGCGGCAGAAGGCGCTGGCGGAGCGGCTGTTCCGTCACCAGCGTGCGACGCTGGGACGCGAAGCGACGGGCGGAAACCTCGACACCTACCGGCTGTTCGCCGAACGCGCGGTGCAGCTCTCGGGCCCTGCGGGGGCGATCGGGCTGCTGCTGCCCTCCTCCTTCCATGCCAACGAGGGCAGCACCGGCGTCCGGCGACTGTTCTTCGCGCAGACGCGGTGGGAGACCTGCTGGTCGTTCGAGAACCGGCGCAAGCTGTTCGACATCGACAGCCGCGCGAAGTTCGCGCTCGTCGTGGCCCACCGTCCGGGACCGACGGTCGGGATCGACGCCGCGTTCTACCTCACAGAACTCGGGGAGCTGGATCAGCCGGGGCGACGGTTGCGGCTCGAGCCGGCGCTGCTGGCCGCGACCGGCGGGGCGCATCTCGCCCTGCCGGAGCTGCGGAGCGCGGCGGACCTGGCGGTGCTGCGTTGCCTGAACCGAGCGCCGGAGCGGCTGGACGGGTGGTGCCGAGGGCGCGGGATCGGCTTCGGCACCGACCTTCACATGACGGCGGATTCCGCGGCGTTCCGGCCGGTCGGCCAGGGCCTGCCGATGCACGAGGGCAAGAGCTTCCACCAGTTCACCGACACATGGCAGACCATGCCGCGCTATGCGGTGCCGGAGGCGGCCTTGTCGCCGCGCACCGGGGCGGCGGCGGCCCATTACCGCCTGGCGTTCCGCGACGTGGCGCGCAGCACCGACGAGCGCACGGCGATCGCGATGATCGCGCCGCCCGGCACGGTGTTCGGCCATACCGCCGTGGTGGAACGCACGCCGGAGCAACGACCGATCGGCGTGGCCCTGCTCCTGTGCGCGGTGATGAACAGCTATCCGTTCGACTGGCTCGTGCGGCAGAAGGCGGCAGCCCATCTCAGCCTCTATCTGCTGGGGAGCCTCCCCGTCCCCGCCTTCTCCGCGTCCGACGCCGCCTTCCTGCAGCGGGCGGCGCTGCGATTGTGCTGCAACCATGCGGGATACGCGTCGCTCTGGGCAGCCGAGACGGGCCGGCGGCGAATGGAGTGGCCGGCGCTGGCCGCGCCCACGGAACGCCGGGCGCTGCGGGCCGAGATGGATGCGGTGATCGCCCAGGCCTATGGGCTGGACCGCATCGGCTATGCGCAGATCCTCGCCGCCTTCAGTCACCGGTCCTGGCCGGAGGCGCCGGCCCAGTGCCTCGCCGCCTACGACCGCCGCTGCGCGGCGAGGTCGTCCTCGATCAGGGCGGCGTCATAACCGGTCGCAGCGACCACGTTGCGCCAGGCCGCGTCCGGCACGTGACGGTGGGCACGGCCGGCGAGCAGGTCGCGCTTGAGGAAGGGGACGCCGCAGTCCAGCACCAGGGGCGCCCAGAAATCATGCGCGGGATTGGACGGCCAGCCGGACGGGCGGTCGGGCGGGGTCCAGCCGCGAGTGCGCGCGGCGGCCTCGACCGCGGCGGTCGGGGCAAGGGCGGTGCAGCGCAGGCCCGCGGCGCGGAGGCAACGGGACAGGCCGACCTCATACAGGCGGATGACCGCATCCTTGTGGCCCAGGTCGCGCACGCCGCGCCAGAAGCCCGCGAACGCCGGATGACGCAGGGCGGCGGGACCGAACCAGAGAAACCAGCTCTGCAGGTGCCAGCCGAGATCCTCGCTGTCCGTCATGCCGACGACGTCGGCTGCGGGCAGGGCGGCGAGCAGCGGGGGGAGCGGGCGCAGCGGGCCGTAGACGCTGTCGTTGGTGAGGATGAGGGCGGACAGGCGCTCCGGCGGCCCAAGCGTGGCCAGCCCGTCGCGCCAGGCGGCGAAGTCCCAGCCGCGATTGGGGCGGGTGACGATGCGGGCGGTGTGGGGGCGGAGCGCCGCGACGGCGGCCTGGGTGAGCGGGCCGTTGCTGACGAAGACGACGGCATAGCCGGCCCGGGTGAGTGCGCTGACGGCGTGGTGGACATAGGGGCGCACCGCGCCGTCGGGGTCGTGGTGGGCGTAGATCGCGGCGCGTGGGCCGATGGGGACGTCCCCGGCGTGGACCACGGGCGCGATCGGGCGAAGACGGCGGGCCTGGCCGATCACCCATGCCTGCGCCACCACCGCGGCGCGTCGCCAGGCGCGCAGGCGCGCGCGCAGGCTGGGGCGGGCGGTCATCGCGGGAACTTACCGCGGAGGTGCGGGGGACGTCGTGGATGGCCGGACTTCGCCGGCCGGGACACGGAAGGTTCGGACTCCGCCGGCCGGGACGCGGAATGTTCGGACTTCGCCGGCCGGGACGCGGAATGTTCGGACTTCGCCGGCCGGGACGCGCTGAGCGTCATGCAGCGCCTAGCCTCGCGCGTGCAGCCCCTCCACCACCGCGGTGCGGAGGCGTGCGTGCAAATGCGTGTTGGCGGCGACGACGTTGCCGGTGTCGCGGGGGTCGGCATCGTCGGGGTCCGTGGCATAGCCGCCGGCCTCACGCACCAGCAGCAGCCCGGCCGACATGTCCCAGGGCTTAATCCCCAGCTCCCAATAGCCGTCGAACCGGCCAGCGGCGACCCAGGCGAGATCCAGCGCCGCGGAGCCGAACCGCCGGATCCCCGCGACCTGCGGCATCAGGGTCGCCAGCGTGCGGGCGAAGGCGAGCCGCTTCGGCGCGGCGACGGCCCCGAACGGGATGCCGGTCGCGAACACCGCCTCGCTGATCTCGCGCCGCGCCGAGACGCGCAGCCGGCGCTCGTTGACGAAGGCGCCGGCGCCCTTCTCGGCCCAGAACATCTCGTCCACGACCGGGTTGTAGACCAGCCCGGCCGCCACTTCCGAACTGCCATCCGGCAGGCGCCGCTCGAGCCCGATGCTGATCGCCCAATGCGGCATGCCGTGCAGGAAGTTGGTCGTGCCGTCCAGCGGATCGACCACCCAGCGCCAGGCCCAGTTGTCGGAACCGGAGGCGCCCGATTCCTCCATCAGGAGCGCGTAGCCGGGGCGCGCCTTGTTCAGCTCCTCCTTGAGGGTCTGTTCGGCGCGCAGGTCGGCCTGGGAGACGAAGTCGGACGGGCCCTTGACGCTGACCTGGAGCTGCTCGACCTCGGCGAAGTCACGCAGCAGGCGCTTGGACGCCTTCTGTGCGGCATTCGCCATGACCGTCATGTGGGGGGAGAGGCGCAAGGCCATGGGAGTGGTGCCTCAGCCCTTGGAACGCTCCACGTAGCTGCCGTCTTCCGTGCGGACGACGATCCGCTCGCCCGCCTCGATGAAGGGCGGCACGTTGGTCTTCACGCCGTTCGACAGCTTCGCGGGCTTGTAGGAGGAGGAGGCGGTCTGCCCCTTCACCACCGGATCGGCCTCGACCACCTCGAGCGTCACCGTCGCCGGGATGTGGATCGCAACCGGGTCGCCTTCGACCAGGTCCACCGTCACCGGCATGTTGTCCTGCAGGTAGGGCGCGAGGTCGCCCAGCAGGTCGGCCGGGATATGGCTCTGCTCGTAGGTCTCGGGATCCATCAGAACCAGGTTCTGACCTTCGGTATAGGAGTAGGTGTACTCCCGCTCCTCGGTCATCAGCCGCTCGACGGTATCGGCGGTGCGCCAGCGCTCGTTCGTCTTGTTGCCGGACTTGAGGTCCCGCATCTCGACCTGGATGAACGCGCCGCCCTTGCCCGGGGTGATGATCTGCTGCTTGAGCACGGTCCAGCGGCGGCCTTCGTGCTCGATCACCTGGCCGGCGCGAATGAGGTTCGCCTGCTGCTTCATCGGATCGCTCGTCTCTCGATTTCAAAGAGGGTGCGGGCTTCTAGACCGATGAGGCAGCATGGGCAAGTTGGCGGACCCGCGCCGGAGAAGGGCCCGCTCTACACGCCGGATTCCAGCAGGAAGCGCCGCCCCAGCGGCTGCGCCGGCCGCGCGTTCATCGGGAACAGGGCCGCAAAGGCGCGGATCTGTTCCGGGGCGAGCGCGACCGGGTCGCGGAACACCGTCCACAGCACGCCCTCGGAACAGGGCGGGGTCGTGAGCGAGCCCATGTAGCGGAAATAGGTGCGGTCACGCGGCAGCAGCGCCGCCGGGTCGACCGTCACGCCGGCGACCGCCTGCACCGGTCCCGCCGCCACCGGCATCGCCTTCCAGATCGGGACGAGCGCGGCGTTGACGCGCCCCGGCTGCAGGAACACCCCCGCGACCGCCAGCGCGCCCGCCGGGGACCGATGCACGAAATGACACTCCATGGCGGCCGCCTTGCCGGCCAGCAGGTGCTCCGCCGGGTGGTGGAAGTGGAACTGCAGCAGCTCGTACCCGGTCTCCCCGATCGCCATCATGCTGCCGGGCGCCACGTTCACCTGGATCGTGTGGCCGTTGTTGACGACCTGCAGCGGCTGCGGGTGATAGGCGAAGCCGATGCGGCCGGTCTGCGCCGGAATCCCCGCCGCCAGGTCGATCGGCGTCTGCTCCGTCCCGGCGGTGCAGGCGCGGTACTCGGGCGAGAGGGCGGCCCAGTGCTCCGGCCCGTCCGCACCCTCATACCCCCAATGCGCGCCCCCCGACGCTCGGGCGGCGCTGGCCCCCAACGTGGCGCCCAGGGCCGCACCCAAGGGTGCGGTCAGGGGAGCGCAGAGCGGGCAGAGCGCAGCGGACCGCAGCAGGGAGCGGCGAGCGAGCATGGGACGCATCGGTCTGGTGTCTCCAATGGGAGCCGCTACGGAGACACCATATCGTTGAAGATCCGTTAAGACTGCCTGCCGTGCGCGCAGGCGGTGCCGATCCGGACGCTCAGCGCCGCGGGAGCGTGTCCGGGGCGGCCGACGCGGGATCCGCCAGCGCGTGCGGCGTGCCGGTGGGGTCCGCGACGGCGCCACCCTCCAGCAGGTAGTCGGGCCCCAGCGGCACCTTCCCGAACCCGCCGGGGATGTCGAGCACGTAGGTCGGCCAGGCGAGACCGGTGACCCGGCCGCGCAGCGCGCGCAGCAGCGCCCGCCCCTGCTCGACCGGCACATGGAAGCGGGCCGTGCCGGGTGCCGGGTCGAGCTGGTGCAGGTAATAGGGCTTCACACGCGCGGCCAGCATGGCGCGGAACAGCGCCTCCAGCGCCGCCGGCGTGTCGTTGACCCCGCGCAGCAGCACGGACTGGCCCAGCACGGGAATGGCGCGGGCCTGCACCCGGCGCAGCGCGGCGCGCGCCGCCGGCGTGAACTCGCGCGCATGGTTCGCATGCACCACCAGCCACATGGCGCGGTCGGTCTCGAGCGCCGCGGCCAGGGCCTCCGTCAGCCGGTCCGGATCCGCGACCGGCAGGCGGGTATGGACGCGGATCGTCTCCACATGCGGGATCGCGGACAGCCGCGCGACGATGGCGGCGAGGCGCCGGGGGGAGAGCATCAGCGGATCGCCGCCGGTCAGGATCACCTCCCGGATCGCGGGGTGGGCGGCGAACCAGGCGTAGGCGGCGTCCAGCTCCGCCTCGGTGAGCAGCCCGCCATCCGGCCCGACATGCTCGCGGCGGAAGCAGAAGCGGCAATAGACCGGGCAGACCAGCAGCGGCTTCAGCAGCGCGCGGTCGGCGTAGCGGTGCACCACGCCCTTCAGCGGCGATTTCGCATCGTCGCCGATCGGGTCGAGCCGCTCGTGCGGCGCGGTGGCGAGCTCCGCCGGATCGGGCAGGAACTGCCGGCCGATCGGGTCGTCCGCGCGCTCGATCAGGGCCTGCATGGCGGGTGTGACGGCGACGGCGTAGCGCTGCTCGACCGCAGCGATGCCGGCTTCCGCGGCGGCCGGGATCAGGCCTGCTTCGGTCAGCGCGCGGGAGGTGCGCAGCGTGCGCGCCGGTCCGCTGGCCGCGTCGTGGTCACGGCCGGCGCTGCCTCCCGTGTCATGGCCGGCGCCGCCTCCTGTGTCATGGCCGGCGCAGGCCGGCCATCTACGACTTTCCCCGCCAACCGCCGCAAAGTCGTGGGTGGCCGGGCCAAGCCCGGCCATGACACGGGGGGGAGCGCCCCCGACGACACGAGGGGAAGCGTCCGACGTCAGGTCTTGGCCAGCGCGCAGACCTGCGGGTCCATCGGCTGGAACGCCTTGTCCGCCGGGATGGTCGCGACGAGGGTGAAGAAGTCCCATGGGCCTTTCGACTCGGCCGGCGCCTTGGTCCGCCAGACATAGGTGTCGTGGATGTGCTTGCCGTCGGCCCGCACATGCCCCTTGCCGAAGAGCGGGTCTTCGACCGGGATCGCCTTCATCTGCGCGATCGCCGCCCGCCCGCTCGCCTTCGCCTTGTCCGGTCCCATGGCGGCGACCGCCTTGAGATAGTGGGTGACCGCCGAGTAGCACCCCGCGTGATAGTAGTTCGGCGCGGCGTTGTGGTAGCGCGGCATGAACCGCGCGGCAAATGCGCGGGTCCCCTCGTCCTTGGTCCAGACGAAGGGCATGCAGCCGACGATGCCCTGCGCCTGGTCGAGCCCGACCGACTGCACGATGTAGTCCTGGTAGACCAGCGCGCAGATCGTCATGCCGCCCTGCGGCAGGCCGAACTCGCGCGCCTGCTTGATGCAGTTGGACGTGTCGTCGCCGGCATTCGCCAGGCACAGCACCTTCGCCTTGCTGGCCTGCGCCGCCAGCAGGTAGGAGGAGAAATCGGTCGTGCCGGGGAACGGATAGGCGCTCATGCCCAGCACCTTGCCGCCCATCTGCTCGACGATGGTGGCGGTGTCCTTGGCCATGGTGTGGCCGGAGATGTAGTCGAACTTCACGAAATACCACGTGTCGCGGCCGTCCTGGACGAGCCCGCGGGTGACGCCGTTGGAGTTGGACCAGAGGTCGTAGGTCCACTGGATCTGGTTGGGAGAGCAGTATTTCCCGGTCAGGTCGGGAATGCCCGCGCCGGTGAAGATGACCGCCTTGTCCTTCTCCTTCGCCACCTGTCCGACCGCGATCGCCACGCCCGAATGCGGGATGTCGAAGATCGCGTCCACGCCCTGCGTGTCGTACCAGCTCCGCGCGATGGTCGCCCCCACGTCGGGCTTCAGCAGCATGTCGGCCTGCACCAGCTCGACCTTGATGTCGGGGTGCTGCCGGGTGAAATCCTCGATCGCGAATTGCGCCGCGAGCACGTCGCCGGGGCCGGTCGCCTCGGCGTAGGGCCCGCTCATGTCGGTGAGGATGCCGATCCGGATCGGCGCGGATTGGGCGCGGGCGCGGCGCAGCGGGGTGGCGAGCGTGGACGCGGCGGCGGTGCCGAGGAGCGTTCGGCGCGTGACGGCGGACATCGTTTCTCCCGGGAAGGACGTTCTTGTGCGACGCAGGGTTACCGGCCAGTAGCCTGCTGTCAACGAGACGTCCCGCCCCCCGCGTCGACGCGGACGTCACCGCGTCCACGCGCTATGGTCGGGCATGTCCCGCGTCCCCCCGACACCGGCCTGGCACCCCGACCGCCTCGCGGCGCGCCTGCCCTTCCTGCGCCGCCGCGCGCGGCTCACCGCCGCGACGCGCGCCTTCTTCACGGGCCGTGGCTACCTGGAGGTGGAAACGCCCTACGCCGTGCCCGCGCCGGGAGAGGAGGTGCACCTGCACCCGTTCGCGACGCGCCGGCGTCATCCCGACGGCCGCGACGAGCGGCTCTGGCTGCACACCAGCCCCGAATTCGCGATGAAGCGGCTGTTGGCGGGCGGGGCGGGGCCGATCTTCCAGCTCGCGCGGGTGTGGCGGAACGGGGAAGCCAGCGCGACGCACGCGCCCGAGTTCACCATGCTCGAATGGTATGCGCCGGCAGCCGGCATGGATGCGCTGATCGCGGAAACGACTGCGCTGCTCCGCGCCGTGCTGCCACCGGTGGTGACCTGCCGGGGCGTGACCACCGACCTCTCGCAGATCGAATGCCTCACCGTCGCCGAGGCATTCCGGCGCCATGCGGGCGCCGACCTGCTGGGCACTGCGGGCGACGCGGCCGCGCTCGCCGCCTCTGCGGGCGCGCGGCTGCGCGCGGGGGAAGACTGGGAGGACCTGTTCTTCCGCCTGCTGCTCGAACGGGTGGAGCCCCGGATCGGGCACGATCACCCGACCTTCCTCACCCACTGGCCGGCGGCACAGGCGGCGCTGGCGCGGCGCGATCCGGCCGACCCCCGCGTCGCCGAACGGTTCGAGCTGTTCGTCTGCGGCATGGAACTCGCCAACGCCTTCGTCGAGCTGACCGACGCCGGCGAGCAGCGGGCGCGGTTCGCCGAGGACCGCCGGCGGCGTGCCGCCCTGTATCCCGGCGACCCGGTCATGGACTGGCCGCTGGACGAGGACTTCCTCGCGGCCCTCGCGCATGGCATGCCGGACTGCGCGGGGATCGCGCTGGGCTTCGACCGGCTGGCGATGATCGCCGCCGGGGCCGATCGGATCGGCCAGGTGCTGTGGCTGCCCCCGGCCGATCTCGCCTGAGCGCCATCCGCCCGATCCGGGTTGCGGCCCGCACGCTGCCGCACGAGACTCGCCGTCGTCCAAAGGAGTGTTGCATGCGCCGCGCCGTTCCGATCCTGCTGGCCCTCGCCCTCGCCGCCTGCACCAACGGCCTGGCCGCGCGCCAGGCGCAGCTCGCCCCGCTCATCGGCCAGCGCGAGGGGGTGCTGGTGCAGCAACTCGGCGTCCCGAACCGGGTCTACGAGACGCAGGGGGTCAAGTATCTTGCCTATGACGACGGCCAGACGGAGATCGTGCCCGGCACGCCCGGCTACCCGTTCGGGCCGCCCTTCTGGGGACCGTATGGCGGATTGCCGCCCCAGGTGATCACCACCGTCTGCGAGACCACCTTCGCGGTGGTGGACGGTACGGTCCGCTCCTTCACCTTGCGCGGCAACGGCTGCGGCTGAGCCGACCGGGGCGGCGTGCCTCTCCGGGGCGCGGCCAGGAGTGTGTCGCAACGGCCACAATACAACGGATGAGTGCGGCGGCGGCGCCGCGTTGACCTAGGTCAAAGCCGTTCCGCCGCCCGGATGGTTTCTCTCCGCGGGCAAGACATTCGCGTCCTGGTTGTGAGGACCGCGTCGACCGCCGAGGAGACATCATGAGACATCTTCTGCTCGCCACCGCGCTCGTGGGCGCCATGGCATTCAGTGGGGCGGCCGCCGCCCAAAGCCTCTGGGACGAGAAGCCCGTCGGCAAGGAGGCCGGCGCCTTCATGATGCGCGCGCGGGCGATCGGCGTGATCCCGCTGAACTCGAGCAGCAGCATCTCGGTGATCGGCGGCCAGGTCGACGTGTCCAGCACCCCGGCCCCGGAACTCGACTTCTCCTACTTCCTCACCGACAACATCGCGCTCGAGCTGATCGCCGCGACCACGCAGCACAACATCTACGCGAAAGGGTCCGCCCTGTCGTCGGGCAGCTACTACGTCGGCAATACCTGGGTGCTGCCGCCGACCCTGTTGCTGCAATACCACTTCATGCCGCATGAGCGGTTCAGCCCGTATGTCGGCGCCGGCCTGAACGTGACGTTCTTCTACAATTCGAGCGCACCGGGCGCCGGGACCAGCGCGGTGACCAGCCTCGGGCTGAGCAACAACGTCGGCGCCGCCGTGCAGGTGGGCTTCGACTACAACTTCGCCGGCCGCTGGTTCGCGAACGTCGACTTCAAGCAGATCTTCCTCAACACGGAGGCCAGCATCAACGGCGGCGCGATCAAGGCCAAGACCTCGCTGAACCCGATGGTGATCGGCGCCGGTATCGGCTACCGGTTCTGACCGTCCTGCGGCCGACCCGCCGATGGGTCGGCCGTCACCAGGATGGGGGTCACCGATCGGCGGGTCAGTGGGCCCCCGGCCGATGGTCCGCGCGGGAGCCCCTCAGCAGCCCGTCCAGGGCGGACATCGTGTTGAACACGGTGTCCGCCCCGGCCGCGTACAGGCGTTCCGCGTGGCGTGGGCCGCAATGGCTGGCGCCGGTGAAGCCGAGGGCGCGCATGCCGGCGGCGCGGGCGGCCTGGATGCCGGCGACACTGTCCTCGACGACCACGCAGGTTTCCGGCGCGGCGCCCATGCGATCGGCCGCGAACAGGAACAGGTCGGGGGCCGGCTTCCCCCGCTCCACCTGCGTGGCGCTGAACACGTGCGGCGCGAACCGGTCCCAAAGCCCCGCCAATCCGAGCGTATGGGCCAGTCGCGCGGGTTCGGAGCCGGAGGCGACGCAGGCGGGCAGGTCCAGCCGGTCCAGCGCGGCGACGATGCCGGCGACCGGCTGCAGCCGCCCCTCGAAGGCCGCGTGCGTGGCGGCGCGGATCCGGTCCGCGAGGTCGGGCGGGACCCGGCGGCCGAACCGCACCTGCAGCGCCGCCACCATGCTGTGCAGGCTGATGCCGACATAGGTGTCGAGCACCTCCTGCAACGAGACGTCGAGCCCGGCGGCGGCGAGGCAGGCCGCTTCCGCCTCGCAGGACAGCAGCTCCGAATCGATCAGCACCCCGTCGCAGTCGAAGATGACGAGCGCCGGGGAGGTCATGGGGCGTCGTTGCCTTGCGTGCGCACCGTGGCGGGGCGGGTTCGGGCTGGGTCTGTGGGGGCGGTCACGCTGGGCTCTTCATGACGGTCGGGGCGCTACGAGCGCAGTTGTGACGGAGGGATGCCGCGCTGGCCGCCGTCACTCCGGCGGCTCGCCCTGCACCGGGGTGCGGTCCAGGCCGGCGATCAGCGTCGTGACCTCGGCGATCGCCGCCTCGGCCCGCGCCGCGTCCGTCCCCTTCGCCACGATCGACACCCCGTTTCCACTCGGCCGGTAGAACGGGTAGCTGCCGAGGTCGAGATCCGGGTAGCGCGCCTGCACGCCGGTCAGGCCCTCCGCGATCAGCCCCTCCGCCAGGCCGATCGCATGCACCGCGCGGGAGACGACCTTCGCGCCGCCCTGCAGCTTCGGGGCCAGCCACTCGAACATCGACTGCATCACCCGCGGCACGCCCGCCATGACGTAGACGTTGCCGATCTGGAACCCCGGCGCGACCGACAGCGCGTTGTCGATCAGCGTGGCGCCGCGGGGCATCGTCGCCATGCGCTGGCGGGCGGCATTGAAGCCGCCGGGCGGGTAGCTCCGCTCCATCCGCGCCCAGGCCTCGGGATGCGGCTCCCACGGCACGCCGAACGCCGCGGCCACGCATTCGCTGGTGATGTCGTCATGCGTCGGCCCGATGCCGCCGGTGGTGAACACGTAGGTGAACTTCGCTCGGACCTCGTTGACCGTGTCGATGATGGTCTGCGCGACGTCGGGGATGATCCGCACCTCGCGCAGAGGTATTCCGAGCTCGCCGAGCCCGATCGCGAGGAAGCGGATGTTGGCGTCCTGCGTGCGGCCCGAGAGCACCTCGTTGCCGATCACCAGCAGGCAGGCGGTGGGATTGGGGGCGCTCATCGGGTCCTGGCTCTCCTCGGGGGACGGTTGGTCGCAGCGTGCCACCGCGGGCGGCGCTACAGGAAGTCCCGCAACAGGGGGATCAGCGGCTTGTCGGCGGGCGGCATCTCGTACTCGCCGAGTTTCTGCGGCCGCACCCAGGCGAGGGTCTGGCCCTCGCGCGGCTTCGGCGCGCCCTTCCAGCGCCGGCACAGATACAGCGGCATCAGAAGGTGGAATCGCTCATAGGCATGCGAGGCGAAGGCGAAGGGGGCGAGGCAGGCGGCGGAGACGTCGATGCCCAGCTCCTCCTTCAGCTCGCGGATCAGCGCGGCCTCGGGCGTCTCGCCGGGGTTGAGCTTGCCGCCAGGGAACTCCCACAGGCCGGCCATCTTCTTGCCTTCGGGCCGGCGCGCCAGCAGCACGCGGCCATCGGTGTCGATCAGCGCGCAGGCGGCAACGAGCAACAGCGGCAGAGCGCCCTCGGCCGCGGGTTCCCCCGCTTCGGGCGTGCCGAAGATGTCGTCGCGCGTCGCCTCGAACAGCCAGACGGGGTGGTTGCCGCCGCGCGCGACCGAGTGGCCCATGCCCTCCCCGGTCTGGCGGAAGCCGATGCGGCGCAGCACGGCGGCGGAGGCGGGATTGTCGGTCGCGACCTGCGCCTCGATCCGGTCGATCGCAAGATTGGCGAAGCCCCAGCGCACCAGCCTGCCCGCCGCCTCGCTGGCGACCCCATGCCCCCAGAAGCGGCGGCCGACCCAGTAGCCCAGACGGCCGATGCGGTCGGGACGGTCGAGCCGCAGGCCGACGGCGCCGACCAGCGTCTCCTTCTCGCCCTCATGGCCGGTGATCGCGAGGTGGTAGGCGGTGCCCTCGTCCAGGTCGCGGCGGGCGGAGGCGATCCAGGCGTCGGCGTCCTCCCGGCTGTAGGGGAACGGCACGACGGCGAGCGTGCGGGTGACCTCCCAATCGTTGATCAGCCGGTGCAGCGCCGGTGCATCGCCGGCCCGCAGCGGGCGGAGCGTCAGGCGTTCTGTGGCGATCGGCTGGAAGCCCGCCGGTGCCGCCGCCGCGGCCGCCCGAGGACGGCGGCGGCGAACGGGCTTGGCGACGGGCTTGGCCTCCGCCTTGGCGGATTGGGTCATGGGCGGGACATCACGGGATTCGCTTTCGGGCGCGGCCGGCAAGGTGGCCCAGGGCGGCTCGAAGGGCAATCGGGTGCGTGGCGTTCAGGGTCTCGGGTGTCACATTAGGGTCTCGGTGTCAGACCTCGAGCCTCCGTGTCATGGCCGGACTTGGCCCACTGCTGTCCGGAATGGAAAGTGCTGGACGACGTGCATGGCTCTGATTCGAATGGGTTTTGCGACGACCTGTCCGAATCGAAGCTCGAGGGAGCCAGAGCCATGCGGTTTCAGCCTAGCGTATTT